>Ga0302324_100002219_pt1 | contig 45608 bp, 42 predicted proteins | sample Palsa_T0_1_FD_201949 | JGI IMG/M metagenome (GOLD analysis project Ga0302324, IMG submission 201949) | Peat permafrost microbial communities from Stordalen Mire near Abisko, Sweden - Palsa_T0_1 | ecosystem: Environmental > Terrestrial > Soil > Palsa > Peat permafrost | place: Sweden: Abisko... | reverse complement strand
ATCCCGCGGCAAACTCGATCTCGTAATCCACAATCCCAGCGCGCTCGCCGCCAGCCACGTCGCACTAACCGCCGCCAGCGAGATCACGTCCCCGCCTCGTCCTCCGCGCAGCGGGAATCTCCGCGCCACTTCATAGCTCACCACTCCCGCAAACACCGCGGTCACCAGCGCCTTCATCAGCTCCAGCCACGGCAGCTCGCTCAGCAACACCATCTTCTTGCGATGCAGCAGCCACGCCAGCACCACCGTATGCATCAGTATCCCAATGTCCGACGCAATCGCCAGCCCCGTCACGCCATACTGATAGAACAACGTGCGGTAGACCGGGAGCGACGCCACCACAATAATCGTGCTCGCCACCATCGGCGTCAGCGTGTTACCGGCGCCATAAAACGCGCGCGCGTACTGCGCCTGCGCCGACCACAGCGCCAGTGAAATCGCAAACCAGAAAAAATAAGTCGCCGTCTCCTGCGCGTCGGCGAACGTAAACTGTCCGTGCCGGAATGCGAGGTCGATGATGGGCAGCGCCGCCGCCATCATCCACGCCGACGCCAGAAACGATGCCGCCGATATGCGATACACCGTCTGGTTCACCGTGTCGGCGAAAAGCTTGCGTTTCCCTTGCTCCCACAGCGAAGCGAAGAACGGCATCGAAGCTTGCCCGGTCGCCTGCCCCAGGATCGAGATTGGCACCGCGAACAGCCGCTTGGCATAGTTCAGCCGCGAGATGTCGCCCACCCCTCCCGACGCGAAGTAGCGCAGGATCCAATCGTCCGCCGACACCAGCGACACCCCCAGCATCAGCGGAATGGTGAGCTTTCCCCACTCGCGAAATCCCGGGTTGCGCCAGTCAAAGCTGAAACCGTAACCCAGACCGGCCTTGCCTGCGCCGATGGCGTTGATCAGGAATGGCCCAATGATCGCCCCGGCAAACGCCCCGTAGGCCAGCGACGAAATGCCGAATGCCTTCGCCCCAACCACGCCGCCAAGAATGATGAAGACGTTGTACAGCGCCGGGCTGAGCGCGGGATACAGGAACATCCGCTTCGACAGCAGCACAGCCGAGACAATGCCGCCCGCATAAAAGAAAATCTGGCTGGGCAGCAAGATCCGCGTCAGGTGAACGCACAACTCCACTTGATCCGCGGCGAACTTGGGGAAAACCAGCCGCACCAGTTGCGGGGCAAAGATCTCCAGAAAGACCGTGCCCACGCACAACACCGCAGTCATGATAGTGATGATGGAGTTGAAAGCGCGCTGTGCGCCCGCCTCGTCATCGCGAGCAATGTGCCGCGTGTAAATCGAGATGAACGTAATCGACGCGGTCCCACCCGCCAGAATGTAGTTGAGGAAGTCGGGTATCTGAAACGCCGCGAAGTAGGCGTCGGTCTGGTGTCCCGCGCCAAAGGCCCATGCGATGTACATCTCGCGCAAGTAACCCAGTAGGCGCGAGGCCAGCACCGAGCCCATCAACAACACCGTCGCGGAAAATACCGTGTGCTGGTGCGAGGGCCGCAAAATGCGCAGCAGCCGCGCTCCCAAGCTGGGCGCACGTTGGTTGCTGTCAGGTGCGGCCGGAGTCGGCATCAGAGTGCGATTGTACACGCCAACCCGAATCGCACCCCCAGATCGTATTTGTGTAATTGTTGGAATTCAATTGCAGTAATGTTTGAATTGCGCTGCAGTGAATTCAAATTATTTTGCAGTGAATCGGCAGCCAAGCCACCTGGTTCGGTACAAGACCCCATGCGCGCCACCGCTCATCGCTGAACACGAAAATTAGATCCAGTGGAGAGCACGTCAGCCGGCGGGTCCTGTGAGCGGTCTTCGCAATCCGCGAACCAACAAATCCGAAAAGCATGCCACTGCGCTCAGCTAAAGAGCGTTGAAGAGTCTAGGCACTGAGAGAAGCAGTCTTTTTAGGGCTGGCTCCTCCCGTCGTCATCTGATTGGTTCAAAGCACTTTATCGCCCTCCCCTCCCAGGAGAATCAGCTTTTTTATCTCAGCTGCTCAATGAGATGGTCATCTCCAAGTTCCCACAGGTGCACACTCCTGTTAGCAGCCGCAAACCTAGCAACACCAGCCGCCTCGTGAGAGGTTCCGATGATGATTTGTGCGTCTGGAGTGTCTGCTACGTGTTGAAGCATGCTGAAGAAGTCCTTATCTTCAACGGATTGCTGTTGAGGTTCATCCATGATCAGCAGCCCAGGATGATTGGCCGCGAACTTTCGACTTACTTCCAGCAGACCTATGAGGTACGCCCATTGCAGACGGATCACGTCACTGGCGGCTGCATCTGCAGCCAAGTTGATGTCAGAGAGCTCCGGCTCGTAATCATCCCGCGATACCGTGATCAAGTCCGACCCGACGCTACGGAAGCCGTACGAACGCAACTGTAGCTGCAAGCCTTCCTGGAGCGCTTTCAACTTGGCGTCGTCTTTCGCCGATAACGTGCCTTTAGGCAGGCGCTTGATCCGTTGCTGAAGTGCATCCCAATCATCCGTGAGATTGGCAAACGTAGACATCGTATCTTGGAAAAAAACGACTAGGTCCTGGAGTCTTTCTATCCTTTGATCCAAACGAAGACGTTCCACGAGAGCCTCAATGGAAGGGGTGTTAGCAGGGACAGTCAGGGTCTCGCGAAGTGACCGGACTTCGGATCGTAAGCGATCTAATTCCCCGCGGGTGCCAGACACTTCAGCCTCGGAAGCAGCAATGGATTTCTTGGCGTTCTCCAAAACAGCTTCGCTGAGCTGCAACTGCTCATCGTAAAATGCAATGTTTTGGTCCACCGACATCGTCACACCTCGCTTGCCTAAATCCATCAGAGTGTCAGAGATTTCCTGATGGCAGGTCGGACATGTTCCGTGGATCACCTCGTCTACTCCATCCGAGCCCAGTTCTCGCAATTTTCGCAAGTCCTTGTACTTGCGCTGATCTTCGATGAGCGATGCAATTCGTTCCTCTAGCGCCTCTGCTTCCGAAATCTCTCCTTCGAGATTTTGAAGCGTCTGGCGCAGAACGAGCTCGCGCTCAGAGATTGCGTCCTCCGCTTCAGCAAGTGCCGCCCTCACCCTACTGTCGGTTTCGCCTGAGGTAACAATGGGTATCTCTCTCAATTCAGCTTGTCGCTGCTGAAGGCGTCCGAGATAGTTGGGCAAAGCCTCCCAGCCACTCTGTTGAGTCCCAAGGTAGATCTGAGGACCGGTTTCCGGCGGCCAAGTGGATTGCGGTTCCTGGGGAACCGCATTCAGAATTGCGCCCTCTGAGATTGCTCGTTTCCCCGCCAATGTCCGGAATTCAGACCAGGCATTGCGGATTCGTGCGCCCTCCACCTGTAACGCCAATCTCTCTTCCGCTATCCAATACGCATCCAACGCCAATAGAAACTCTACCGTGCGCCGCCGTACATCCTTCACGCCAAGCCATGTTGGGAAACGGGCGGGTATACGTCCCCAACCCAGTTTCTGCTCAACGTCTATCAAGGGAAAGAGCAATTCCATATAAAGCGGCACCTGGCCACCATCGAAGGTGCCAACTTCGGGGAGTTTCCAACCAATGAAGTCGGCTAATCGAGTGTGAAAGCCTTTGCCGCTTTGAGCTGCACGAGGAGTTCGCACGAAGAAGTCACTTGCAGGACCTGCGTTCTTTGGATCGCTGAGTGCCTTCCCATCACGGACGGAAACAAGATGTCGATCTCTATCTCCCGAGATAGATCGAGATATTGTTAGGGTTTCACCTGCAGCGTTCGACACTTCCACCGAGATTGGGTATTCCGGTGAAGGTGAACATCGATTCCGGAGGGAAGCCGAACGGCATTCCGGAGCGAAGGTGAACAGCAGTCGGAGCGAAGCGACGCTGGCATGGTGATTGTGGTGTAAGTGTTCGGAATCGTCAAGCGAAATTGTCCGGAGCAAAGCGGAGGCGGGTCGGCGGGGATTGGGGGTGCAGGGGAAAGGGGCGGCAGCCCCTTTGCCCCTGCTTCCTCTTTGTAGAAGAAGGGACTCATGGGCCGCTCCGACTCATAAGCGCTACCTTGAGCCCTTTGGGCTTGAATTGACCTGCCAACCTCCCGGAAGCCGGTTTTCTCGACAGTGGGTGTTTCGCTGATGATTTTGTCCTGGACGGATTGAGTGCGAGTTGGCCTGATTACAACAGCTAAACGGAAACGCCGGAGAGTTCTCTCGGCTTTAGCTGTTTTCGACGCGAAGCGACCACTGCCGCAAGTGAATACGCGGCACTTGTATAAAACGGCATCGTAACTCCGACTTGTAATGGCGGGTAGACGTGGCCGACGATGCCAAACCACCCAAACCAGTACCCCCATCGCGAAACATCGTCCGGCAACTGGCGAAACACCACCTGAGACAAAAGAAAAGCCGCTGGGAGAACCCACATCCACCTAGCTAACGGCAAACTGAAGTAGCGCGTCACCAAGTACCCTGCGACTAGTGCTGCGCCGATTTGAATCGGGTAGAACGGAGTCGCAAACAGCAGCATTCGCGCCGTTGCGACCGTACCGTGAAACAACCCCGCGACGCAGAATGTGAGAAAGCTGGTCAAGGCGACCAGAATATACGGGCACAAAAGTTGATGCAGTATGGCCAGAAGCACTCTGCGAATTGCCACTACGCCGCCTCTTTTCCTCAGCCCGCCATTATAGTTGGCGCAATATCGCCATCCCATACTCTAAAGATGTTAACTTTCGTTCATTCCTTCTTCTCGTCCTGCGGCGGATTGCGTTTCTTGCGCATGGACTCGCCGCGCATCTCGATGCGATGAGCGTTGTGCACCAGACGGTCGAGTATGCCGTCAGCGATGGTGGGATCGCCGATCTGTTCGTGCCAGCGCGAGATCGGCAACTGGGAAGTGAGGATGGTGGAACGAGTCTGGTAGCGATCTTCGCAGATCTCCCAGACTTCGCGGCGCTCGTTTTCATTTAGCGGCGCCATGGCCCAGTCATCAATGACCAGAACGTCGATACGGCCCAGTCGAGCCAGGAAGTGGCGCAAGCTCCCGTCAGCTCGGGCCAGGGCCAGTTCGCGCAGTAAGGCGGCGGCCCGCAAATAGAAAGCCGAGTAGCCGTCGCGACAGGCTTTCTGTGCCAGGGCCGACGCGATGAAGCTCTTGCCCACGCCGGTCGGACCCAAAACGAAAATGTTTTCGTGGTTGCGGACCCAGGCCGAGTCTTTTGCCAGAGCACGCACTACCGTCTTATCCAGGCCACGCGCCGTGCGATAGTCGATGTCCTCCACACAGGCCGATCCCCGCAGCTTGGCCGCTTTCAGCCTTCGCGCCAGCGCCTGGTTCTCGCGCCAACTCCATTGTTGATCGACCAGCAGCCCGAGTCGTTCGAGGAAACTCAGCTCGTTGATCGCTCGATCTTGCTCCTGCGCCTTCAGACCCTCGACCATGCCCTGCAACCGCATGGCCAGCAGTTTTTCCATCATCGGTTGGTTCAGCATGAGGTCGGTCCCCCTTGGTCGAAGTACTCGGCGCCGCGGACATTGTCATGGGTCAGAGGTGGAGAGCCGGGTTGTGGTGGAGATAAGGGAACCACGTCGAGCGAGTTCTTCAGAATCGACTTCACGCTCTGATAGCGGCAAGCCTGAGCGAGGAGTGCCCGTTCCGCCGCGGCCTCCATGCGTTGCCGAGAGTACTGCTGCGCCAGGCGAATGATGCCCAGACAGGAGCGGTAGCCCATTTCCGGGTGCGGCTTCTCGTTCATGATTCGCTCGAACAACTGGGCCGTGTTGGGACCGATGCTGCGCGCCCAGTTCACCATCCGCGATGGCGGCCATTCCAGATGGGCTTGATGACTCCTGGGGCGGTGCTCGTTCTGGGTGATGGCTTGACCGCGCCTGCGATCGCGCAGGTGGGAAGCGATCCGGTTGCCCTTGTGGAAGATCTCCACCGTGCTCGGCGTGGAGCGGACTTCCACGACCTGCTGCACCAGAGTGTACGGCACACTGTAAAAGTTCCCATCGAAGGCGATGTGGTAATCGATGTTGACCGTGGCCCGCGACCACTGGCTCATGTCGAAGCGCTCGGCCGGTAACGCTGCCAGAGCCGGTTTCTCCAGGCTCTGAAACAGACTCGACCGCGATCCGTCCCGTTTGCGGAAAGGACGCTCGTTCAATCGCACCAGCAACTCGCGGATCGCCTGGTTGAGTTCCGTTAGGCTGAAGAACCTCCGGTTTCGCAGCGCTGCCACGATCCAGCGTTCGCATACTTGCACTCCGCTTTCGGCCTTGGCCTTGTCCCGTGGTTTGTACGGACGTGCGGGCACGACTCCCATCCCGTAATGTACCGCGAACTCTTGATAGGTGGGATTCAGGTCTGGATCGTAGCGGCAGGCTCGGGTGACGGCCGTCTTGGTGTTATCGGGCACGGCCAGAATCGGCACCCCGCCGAAAAACTCCAGCGCGTGGATGTGCGCCTGAATCCAGGCTTCCAGTTGCTGATCCCGAGTCGCTTCTGCGTAGGTATAGGAACTGGCACCCAGCACAGAAACAAACAGCGATGCTGGCCAGGCTTGCCCCGTCGTGGCGTCATACACGGGGATCGTTGCCCCCGCCCAGTCCACGAACATCTTTTCTCCGGCTTTGTGTTCCTGACGCAACACCACGTCCAGGTGCCGTCGCCAGTGCTGATAGCGTTCGCAAAACCAACTGTAGCGATACCCCTCGGGATTCGTATGCCGGTATTCTTCCCACACCAACTGCAGGGTCAGATGACGATGTTGTTGCAGTTGCTGATGGATGGTATTCCAATCCGGTTGTGACCGCTGTCGCACCGCTCCGGCCTGCACGGGCTGGTTGCCAAACAGTTTGGCTTCCAGTTCTTCTTCGCCCAACCCTTCCGGCAACGGCCAACCGATCCCGGCTGCTACTGCCCGTTCCAGATACTCGTGAACCGTACCCAGCCCCATTCCGCAACTGCGTGCGATCTGGCGCTGCCCCAACCCCAGCTCGAACCTCAACCGCAGGACCTCTTTGACTTTTCGCATGGACTTTCTCCTGGCCGGCACCCTGTCCTCCTTCAGTGATGGAGTTTCAATGCCGGGTGATTGTCCAGCGTCGCTGCACCTCCTGCTGCTCGTCTGTGGAAAACATTCCGCTCCAAGCCGAACGCCATTCCGCCGGGCGACAAAAACTGCTCGCCTTCCCACCGGAATCGGCGTTCACCTTCAGAACGGAATGCTGTTCGGAATCACAACGGAATCGTGTTCGGCTTCAGAGCGGAATCGCGTTCACTTTCGACCGGATTCCCCACGAGATTGAGGCTTCTTTGACGGATGCATTTCCGTCGGGTAAGTCGATGTACTCCGTCAGCACGTGCGGCAAGGGTACATCATGCGAAGGACTGAAGGAACCCTCCAGACCCAGCGCATAGATCAAGCCTCGCAGAACCGTCGATTTGCCCGCCGAATTGTTGGCCCGAAGGATATTGAGCCCAGCCTCGAAGGTGTGACTGCATCCGAACTTGCCTTTGTCCGTGATCACAAGGATCGAAATTTTTCTGAATCTCAGCGTCACGCTATGTCCGCACCCTTCGCAAGCCTCAGCGCTTGAGGTTCGGTGATTGTCTTCCCGATACTCTCCAAGAAGGACAACTCGGGCAGGAAGACTTCTGAATTCTTTCTTAGTTTCCTGGCGATCTCCGAGCCGCCCGCCGACAGTTCGATTCGATTACCCCCGACCCAAGTTACCAGCGCGGCCGCTACCGCAAGGTCGATAGCCCTTGAGAATGCGGGCTCGAACCGCACATTGAATGAAAAGAGCGGGGCCTTTGATTTTATGGTTGTCAACAACTCCTCTTGATGCCGGATGCTTCGCACGGCCCAGTTGAGCACATGCAGACGCGTAAGAGAACTCTTACCTCCACGCGATCCGAACTGCAAGATAAGCAAGAGAAGCGACACCTTCCAACCTGGGCGGAAGTCAGGCGCTACTGCATTCGGCCGCTTTTTGAAGCGGATCGGAATCCTGATCTCAGCAGCAATTTCGTCAGCCATTGGAATCCTCAAAATCTAGAGGACATCTGAGAAGCCAATCCGCGACTGCCTCGTTCGCGAGCGCCGCCGCAGCTCGCGTCGTAAGGCCGGGGGTCGCACTCAGCTGAGCTTGAAAGCTCTTTAGTGTTTGGTCGAAAAAGTCAGCGGGAACCACACTATGCGTTACAGTTTCAGTGTCGAGATCATCTTCTTTCTGCTGCTTAAGCTCTAGGACCCGCTTATAGGTGTCCGGCAACTCCTTTTCGAGCCTGTCCAAAACAACACTTCCAGATATGAAATTCTTGGCGACCCGCGCGCGGAACCTCTCAGTAAAACGCTTGGGCTTGGAAGCGCCGATGATATTTACTTTGCGAGTCAGATTGGATACTAGGGCAAGATTGCTCGACTTTCTTAACCACTCATCCAGCGACTCATCGGGGATCGTCGCTGGTCCCACGTCAAAGCCATAAATTCCGACGGATGCTAGCTCCTGCTTCTCGACCGCAAAATCATCTCCGGTGACAATCAGAATCTCGAAGTCTTCAGTAATGTATTTCGGCTTAGCCTTCTGGACAAATCTCTCCTTGGTTTTTGCATGCTTGATGAGATCTTTGTTCATCCAGCAAGGGACCACAAGCTTCCAGCGCTTGATCTTAACCCCTCCAAAGATTCCCGTAAGCGCTTTCTCGTTCGCCAAGAACTTACCAATGTCATCGGTAATCTTCCCGCGTTGCTTCTCATATAGCTGCCTGGCATTAGCCCAATTTTGGGCTGAGTAGCACTGGTATGCGTTTCCGTCTGATGAGAATCCTTCCAGACCACAGTCACCATGGGTCTCGGCCGGAATCTGTTGGTAGCTGCCGTCTTTGTAACGGCGCTTTAATAGTCGCTGGACGTGCTCGTCCCACTCATTGGTTCCCCAAGGTGTGAAGTCGCCAGGCACGAAGATGATAGTGCGGCAATTGCGCAGATTTGTCGAGATGTTTGTCACCAGGGCGACTGCGTTCAGCCTCCGGCGGCGTCTTGGAGTCTTCACAGGCTTCCTGTTGAAGGTTTCCGAACCAGGCACAGAATAGCGAACAAACAGCGAAATCTATAATACCATGCTTTCACAGCCAGGCCATTGGGCAGCGGATTAGGTCCGAATAAAGAAGCAAGTCGGTGAGGACCTATCGCGGGTTTTGCCCGAATCTTGAAATTGGGATACGACGTAAGCACTGCTGCGGGGAGTGGGCGTCCGAGCATTTCTCGCAGATGGAATCTTTGATGTCCTTCTCTCGCTCCTTATCGTGAATGATAAGTTGGCCACGCACACCCGCAGGTAAACCTCATCGCTCGAATTCCAAATTGAAGAGCATGTTCAAGACTCTCTCGACGGCTGTACGGTAGATGCCAATGTCACGGTCAGTGACATCGACGGTCGCTCTTTCGTGTATCAATTTGTTTCTCAACTCGTAGTAGTGGTTGGCTATGTCGATGATGTCGTCAGGAATCGCGATCTTCGACCTTACGCTCTTTATCACTTCGCTCCGCCTAGCAAATAGTTGGCGAAGTTTTGCGTCGGTAAATTCATGGGCGGGGAACAAGTCTTTGCGATGAACTATGAATTCCTTTAAAGCAATTTCGAAGTTGCTATCCAATAGAATAAGAGCAATGCGGTTCCTCGTTTCCAGCTGATATCGTTCGATTAGATCAATCGCATCGATAGCTTCGACCAGTCCGACTGTCCACGGTTGCTTGTCTATTTGCGCTTGATTCTTACGCTTCTGCCGAACTCCTCGAGGCTTAGTCTCGCGTGGCAGGGCGGGAAGTATCAGGCGCCTACCGGTACGAGTATCCACCGCTTGGGCTATTTGTATTTCTCCCGTGTCATACCGCGTCACATGTCCCGGCCAATCCTCTTTGAAACGCCTTGAAAGCTTGCTGAAGTGCGAAATCATCTCGATCAGTGTCGGCCGGAGAGCCCGAAAGACAGGATGATCAAAGTTAATCCCGCTTTTGTTGCTGGTCCACGGCATTCCCTTGGCTGGACCTTTGAGCCGGACGATTGCACGGCAGAGTGATATGTCGGGGTGCGGCACGCCAGCTTCGTTTGATACGAAATAACCAACCTCCCGCCTCTTGACTTCCTTTTCGATCAGTCGACGATTACAGTAAAAATAGGCTCCGTAATTGTCCTCCTCGGCTACTCGATCTCGGATGAGCCCTACTGTGATGTCGAATGATATTGTTCCTGCTCCTTTGACCTCAACAGCAAACTCGGCTTTGCGAGGTTCATGACCTGGTGGAAACGCCCACGCTTCGAAGCTGATGGGAGCAACGCGTTCGCCATTCAGGGTTATGTTGCAGCCCTTTCCGAGAAACCAATCATACGTCTGGCCGAGATGTACTCTCAGCGCGTCAACGTCGCGTTCGGCAATCGGATTGCGAAGATGGGAGAGGCTGACCTCGGTGGTGCTTGGGTCGATGTCTGGTATAGCGTACGCAGGTAGAAGCCAGTTGTCTGATTCAATCCACGTTGGAGTTATGTCCAGCTCATGTGTCTGCTGATTCGAGAATCGCGTTTTGATCGTGGTGAATTCTGCCAACGCGATTGCTGACCGCTTACCGCCGACTCCGAAAATCCCAATGATGACCGCCGAGGGATCGTTGCGACTCCGCCCTGGCGATATTAACAGGGGCAGATCATCGCGGTTGACTCCACCAGCGTTATCTCGCACTGAAATCAACTGACGGTCGACATCCAAAGACAGTTCGACGGTGAGTTCGCCACTGAAATCGCGATCCGACCATTGATCCAGAGCATTGTCAACAAGTTCACACAATCCGGTCTTTAGATCGTAATCGCTTATGATCGACAAAATCAGTCGCTTGACGGGTGTTCCATCAATTGGATCGATTTCGGTTTTGCGGTCGATCATGCGCACACCCTAGTTCCACGACGGATTCTACGGGAAGTCCAGCGGCTCCGAGCCCTTCTTACGGGCATCACTTCCTGTGAAACGATGGATCAGCAAAGAGAGCCAACTGATGTTGCCGTAGGAAGGGTGAGTAACTGCGAACCAGATCGGGTCTTAGACCAAACAAGTCGTGACATGTTCTGTCTGAGGCGCTAAGCGCTAATGCGTTACTGTCCATGTTGATTTGCCTACTGACATTGCCGAAGTACGATATGGTAGGGGGCTGGGCCGGGATGAGCGCAAGAACAAGGAAGAGAAGTACCGTTATCGGGGCGGCCAGGGAGCAAAAAGCGGGATGTGTATTTAAGAGTGAAAAGGACGAAGCGAGCGCGATAATACATGCCCAGAATACTAGAACTGGCAGTCGATACCGAATTGCTGTAGCTTCTTCGATACCATAGTTAACGCGGCAGAGCGAGGTCAGAACTGCGGTAGCTATGATGAACAGTGCCAGATATATAAAGAAGGCATTGTTCTTGCGCAAAGGCGCCGAGCCAGAACGTAGGCACACAAGGATTCCGGTTGCCACCGCCAAAAGCAGCAATAGACCGAGGACGCTGGCGAAAGGAAATGGTGTCGAGTGTAAAGCGCTGACTAAGAACATGAGCATAAATGCTGCCGCTTGCCCTGGATGACCGAGCGACAACCAAGGTCTGGCGCTGTCACCTGGCGACACATAGCCGACAAAATAGATTACCCACATCGTGATCCCGGCAATACCTACTGTCCACAGAGTCCTCTTGGCCGACCTTTCGAGGACGCAAATAAGCAGCAGGAGCGGCCAGACTAACAGTCCACAGCCGAGCGATAGCGTCGCACACACAGCCGCGACTATTCCCGCAACCAGATTGCTCCGTCTGTGCTCAGCGGCCCAGCAGTGACGAAGAATTAAGAAGATGGAGGCTGAGGCTGCAAAAAAAGCGAGTGGAAACTGGACCTGAAAGGGAAACATGAGATTTTCGATCTGTGATGCAGAAAACATCATGCCGAAAACCAAAGCTGCGTACGCCAGCTTAGAGGCGGAGTTGTCCTTTGCGACGCATCCGAACGCAAAGCACAGCAACAGCCCTTCTCCCGCCAGCAACAGTGAGCTGCAGAGAATGGTGAATAGACCACGAAAGTGATCCAAATGGACGTCCGCCCAAAAAATCAGTCGAGGCAGAACGATTCTATGTTCGCTATGTTGGTCCCAAAGATACCTTAAACCGACTTGATGGTTGTTCCATCGAGCCATGTCCCTGACAAACCACCACATGTCACCATAAGGTGCCGGGCAATAGAAACGATATGCGGCGCAGAGGCTGGTGACGATTAGGTAGGTACTCAGGATGCATGCCAGCAACGCGATCCCAAGACCGGCCCAGTAAGTTAAGCTGCCGGATGCATCTCTCGAAGGCGCGGGCTTTGGGAGGCGTGCGAAGCCGCTTTCAAACCGTACGACGGATTGGTTGTTCAAAACCGTTGCTAGCCCTACCCTCTGGAAATGGCCTGCGGTTTCAGCAGCTTGGGACCTCAATCGGGTGTATATGAGCGCTGTGAACTTTGGTAGCCCACTTGAAGAAGCCGCCGCATTCGTTCCGTGCTCCGCAGTCTGTACATTCATCAAGGTAGATGTTCTTCCAGTCTGATATTGATTTCTTGGCATAGCGCCACAAGTCAGGTCGCAGAACACAGAGTTGGTGGTTATAGATCGAAACATTCATTGAGCGCTGTCGCAAAATCCGTACTGCGTCAACCAGCTGATCTTGGTAATCGTATGGATCGACCCAGAGGAGGTCTATGTTTCGCGGCGTGTATCCAATGTATTCAAGACCCATCAGAGCTATATGCTCCGCAAATGTCAGATTACGGTAGATGAACTCCGCCAACTCGGGAAGGCGACTTACGGCTTGGGCGTGCAGAACCACACGGATCTCGACTCTCTGACCCCATCTCGCCAGATTATGTAGACCCATAATGGTCTGATCGAAGGCATCCTTGGCCTGCACTACGTAATCGTGGTCAGTGGCCACATCAGAATAGAGGGGTACCCCCAGGCTCAGACGCGGATGACCGATTGCGGCAAACTGTCTGGTAAAGTCTGACCATGCAAACCGCCTACCATTAGTCAGGATGTGAATAGCAGTATTTGGCATCCTGTCCCGCAACGCGGCTAGCATTTCGAACAGCTTGTCCCCCAGAAGCGTGGGCTCCCCGCCCGTAATCGTCAGATATTCGGGTATCGGGTTGACGAGTTGAATCAGCTCCAGGTTGCGCTCAGTCAGTTCCTCAGTGTCATCCCGATCCTTGGGCGGCTGTGAGCACATGATGCAATTGCTATTGCAACGCTCCGTTACGAAGATGGAATTGTGCATTTCGGCCGGCCGGTAAAGGGAGCGAACGAACCCAGACGTGGGCTCCATCACGATGATGTCTTCCGACCGAAGATGATCGATTTCGCGAGCCCGATGCACGGCAGGCGTTGTGAGGTGGCGATGCCCTATATCGCCAGTTGTCAGCGCGCCACGATATCCCGAAAGATCTTCCGGCAGCAAATCGCTAACCAAAATGCGATTAAGCCGCTGGACAGGTTGCAGCGGATTTGTAGTCACAATTCCCACAATCTGCTTCTCAAATCCGATACCGACGCCGGCCGTGGTGAGCTTCATGCCGGTAACTCCGTTCCCAGGTCGCTGACACTTCTGTCGGTAAGCCATGACCAGAAGATTCGCATTGTGTCAGGGTCGTTCTCGGCAATCATGCGAAAGAGATGTTTGAGGACTGACATGTTTCGGTGGCAGAACGCGCTCGTCGGTCGGAATCCGAAGCTGTCTCCTTGAGTAGCGTGATTGAATATCGGATCCGATCCACAATAAGTCTGAAACGCACAGTCGGAACAGCCTGGCAGGCTTTGGTTGCAAGATGTCTGTTGAGCTTCCAGAAATGCATCGCCGCCGAACAGATCGCGCCGAGAGTGTTGATGGACATTGCCAAGCCGAAAAGTGAAGTCGTTCATTTCCGCCAGCATTCTCGACTCATCCGATATGTAAACGTCGCCGTCGTAGTTGTAGACGAGCACGTTCCAACCTGCTCCAGCGGGAGATTGAAGATCCACAAACCCTGTCCCATAAGGCGTGAGGATCTTCGTCAGCAGAATCTTCGTGTACACCTCAACCAAGTGGTAGCCCTGACGATTGATTTCCAGAATGTGATCGAGGCCGGTCTTGTAGAACTTCAGGAACGCATTCATCTCGTACCCAGTCCGTCGGCGAGTTCGCACCGCGAATCCGTAGGGGCTGATCGGCCTCAGGAAAATCGAATGGAAGGACCGCGCCACATACTCGTCAATGATCTCTTTTGGGTGAGCCAGCGAAAGCTGAGTGGTCGTCATTAGGGCTGCAACCTGTTCAGTTCCCAGGGTCTGCCTGCAGCGCTCGATATTTTGGACAGCTAACTCGTGACTATTATTTCCCGGGCGAGGACGGTTAGCGTTGTGAATGAACGCTGGTCCATCCAGGGAGGTTGAGACTTTCACAGATTCTTGTTTGAGATAGGCCAGTTGCTCATCCGCGATGTTGGCCAGGTTAGTCGTCAAGACAACCGAAAGATTCTTCCCGCGGTCGCAGGCCAACCTTTTGGCGTGGTCAACGATGTACTGGACCAGATCAAAGGCCAATGTGGCTTCGCCACCCTGGAGCTCCAGCGTAATGTCAGTCCCAGGAGTATCCATCATCAGGTCTAAAGACCGGTCGGCGGTGGCAATACTCATGTCATATTCATTGCGGTTTGCCGTCTGACGGGAAACTTGGCAGTAATGGCAAGAGTGATCGCACCGCAAGGTCACAACAAAGATGTGGAGTTTTGTCCCGCCGTCCAGAAATTCATGCTTTGTGCGGTATTTAGTCGCCAGCAGATCGAGGTTTGGCGATGAGCTGCTGTCGTAGATAAATTGCTTGGCCTTAAGAGATGAGTACAGCGGCGAACCGAACTGAATCTTCCGACCGACCACTCCTGCCACGGTTCCGGCGGGCGCGAAGAGGTACTCGCCGACCTCGTTTACCAGGAGTTCTCGGTCACCATCAAATCTGAGGAATCGGAAGGGTAATAGATGATACCCGCTACCGGAACCCACAAAAGCATCGAGAGGAAGAAAAGTTCTCGCCATTCTTCACTTGGGAGTATCGAGGTTGTGTTCGATCAAGCCGCCAATTACGACGAGATCCGAGGTCCTGTTCGACTCTCCAACGGCGAGCACAGGATCACTGAAAGAGCCGGGAGGGCTACTCTCCAGAACACCAGCTTCAGCGAAGGCCTTCGCTAAAAGCAACTCCCGAACCCCGGATGTCTCACGCTGCACCTGAATGCGAAGCTCGGAGTCGATAAGGGCGTTGCGATACTCGGAGGCCAACTCATCAACTGTCTTAGGAGCAGGATTGTCGAGCGTTGGAGTCGGACACTTGGCTCGAAGCACAACCTCAAACAAGTGCTCGGTCGCGGAGGGCGGAAAGTCGAGATAGAGATCTTTGGTGAACCAGTAGGCCGCCTTAAGAGCCGCCTCACGGCTGAATTGTCGAGAATCAAGCGATAGCGTAAGACTCGCTTCGCTGCTGGACATCGGTGAAGCCTGCGGCGACGTCATACCGCTACATTGCGCTCGAAGTGTGCGACGAATGCGACGAGTGCGAGCCGTGCGAGGCGTGGGACGAATGGGATGAGTGCGAATCATGCTGCGCAATCATCTTGAATCCTGAACCAATCTGCTTCAAGATCAGCTTCGGAGGGAGTGGCTTGGAGAAGGCAGTAGTCACCCCTTCCACTCGGCTTGCGTCCTGATTCTGCGGAACATTCGCTTCCGCTGTGATGCTCGGAGCTGCAGATGAAAGGGCTAAGCTCCCACCGAGGAGAAGCGTAAGTTTCCGTGATATGGCGGCGGCGAATTGCTGAAGTTTGACGCGGCGCTTGTTGTCCTGCATATCGTGCAATCCTCTTGGGCTAGCAATATCCTACTAACTGGCCTAGGTGTCAAGGGATTTCGCCGCGAATGATGCGGTGTTGTATTCACTTCGAGACCTGCAGCACGCGCGAAGCGTTCCAAAAACCCCTGCAAAAACCGTCTCGCTAAGTTACAGAAATTAGGCACACGGCAACTGCGCATTATCGTTCCAAAAAACAACTGTTTTAGAAACTGGGGTACCCAAGACCCGCCCCGTTTTTGTCCCGTTTATTGGAAGCATAAGGGAAGCAGAATCTGCGGGACGGTGTTTGCCCCCAACACACGCTGCCGGAATAGATTTGACTAAGGGTCGCTTTAGATGCTTAGCTTAAATTCCAACAATTTAGGGAGGATGCGGAAAAGCGAGCAATCACACGCACAGTCGCGCTTTGTGGAAGATTGTCGAACGGGCTTAGCTATTTACCTGAAAAGGGGCAAGCGGATTTTTGCCGCTAGTCAAACCTCAACATTCCCGCTCCCGCAACGGGGGCATTGCACTGGATGTGATGGCCTGCGCGGGTCCTTGCGCTCCTCATCGGTCAGGATTTCGATGCGAAATTCGTTCCCACATTGACGGCATTTCGCAGTAACTGTCCTTGGCATGGCATTAGAATAACACCCTGCCACGCCAGTCTAATACTGATGATACTTCTCTGCTTATTGATCGAGCGGCTGCGGCCGAGTTGCCTTCGGCTCAAGCCCTAGCCGAATGGGCGAGTGACAAGCGAGTCTTCATTTCAAGTGTTATGTCTGAACTTGCCGCTGAAAGGTGCGCAGCGGCGAAAGCAATTCGCACGGTGGGGGCGCGTCCGGTTATGTTCGAGGAATTTGGGGCCGCGACGCAGATCCTGAACAGGCGTACCTTGCAGAGCTTGAATCATCAGACATTTACCTCGGTTTATTGGGGCGGCGCTACGGAAAGCCGCTGAGATCCAAATTTTCTGCTACACATACTGAGTATTTGCACGCCGAAAAACATGGCTTGCGAATGGCAATATGGGCTCTTAGTGCCACCGACAGAGAAGGGCACGAACAAGCCTTCCTGGACGAGGTTCGCACGTTTTACGTCGCCCCAGAGTTCCGGTCTGTTCCAGATCTCGAAGCACAAATTCAGGAGCGGTTGACTGCCTTGACTGCCATCGGCGCAGAAGACCTCGCCCCATGGTGCAAGCTGCGTAACATCATCTTTCGTGCGGTGGAAATAACAGATCGCGGCAATGAAATCGAAGTTAATGCGCGCGTAAGGAATAATGAGGTTGCGCATAAGCTAGAACACCTCCGCCCTGATCGCTTGAGCCATGGCGAAGAGGGCCGATTTACCTGGCAAGGGCGCAGTAAGCAGGTTAGAGTTCGCTCGGTTGAGACGACAACTACTTCCGCGCGTTCGATCCTGATTCGTATCGGCCTCGACGTGATCCAAGCACCACAAAACTCAATGATTGAAATAAGCCTTTCTGGCATGGGACCTGATGAGTTGACTGCATCGGCATTGCGAACGGCGCTATTTGGAGAGCGAAATCCTCTCCTGCGAGAGCACCTCGGTTTCTTTGCCGAGATTGCAGATCCGTTTGAATCGCTGCGCGAGCATCCCGTCTCTGAGGAGACTGTGCGCCCCATTGCCGAATTGATGTTGACTGACGAACTCGTCGGCAGTGGACGTGCAGAACGAATCGCCTCTTTCAAACTTGGTGTCGACATTCGCGGCCGCCGTAAATGTGAGGTCGAACGGCAGACCCCTCGACGCTTCTCAAACGACCGCGACAAGATGAGAAAAATTGACGGCTCAGTGCCACTTTAGTCGTCCGTTCCGAGTCCGCCACAAACCGCAATTCCGCCCCGGAAATGACTAATAAATTAGGCAATTAACTTGATTTTACGGGAAATGCCTAATATATTAGGCGCATGTTGACCCTGCTCTCTCTCGGCGTCCAAATCGCCAAACGGCGCAAAGACCTCGCCCTAAGCCAAGCCGCACTGGCCCACACCGCCTCAGTCAGCAGGGCAACGCTCGATGCTCTGGAGAATGGCCGCAGCGGCGAACTCGGGTTCACCAAGATCAACAAAATTCTATCGGCACTTGGACTGGAGCTAAAGCTCCAGCAAGCGACCTCTCAGAGACCAACTCTAGACGAACTCATGGAGGAAGATCGCAATGATAAAGGTCTGGACAGACGACGCTGAAGCGGGCCTGCTCGACAGAAAGAACAGTCGCGGCACCACCTTTCTATACTTGCCAGGCGTCGGGCTCCAGCGAGCAGTGTCCGTCACGATGCCAGTGAGACTGGCATCCTGGGACATTGCTTACGGGCTGCCTCCTATCTTTGAAATGAACTTGCCCGAAGGAGTCTTGCGTGAGCGGCTCCGCCTCGCCTTCGCTAAGGCCACAGGAACGTTTGATGATTTAGATCTGCTCGCCATCGTCGGACGGTCCCAGGTGGGCCGCATCCGCTACACCGGAGACAAAGAACACCTGCAAGAAGACGTTCCCTTCCAGTCAGTCGATGAAATCCTCGCGCAGCGACGCGGCGGAGATCTCTTCCGCTACCTCCTCGACAAATTCGCTACGTTTTCAGGCATCAGTGGTGTCCAGCCTAAGATTCTTATCCGCGATGACAAGGCTTCTGCAGTCTTGGGTGACGCTAAGCCTCGCCTGTCGCAGAGTTATCGCGGCGCAACCCATATCGTGAAGTTCTGGGACCCCAACGAGTACCCCCAGCTGGCCGCCAACGAATATTTCTGCCTTAAGGTCGCTCAGAAATGCGGGCTCGACGTCCCGCCCTTCCGCCTCGCTGAAGATGCAATGGCACTTGTGATTGATCGCTTCGACTTGCGCCCAGATGGCACCTATCGCGGTTTCGAAGATTTCTGTGTGCTCAATGCCAAGCGAACCGAAGACAAGTATCAGGGCAGTTACGAAACCTCAATTATGAAGCGGTTTCAGGAGTTTGCGAATTCGCCGCATGTGAATGAAGATCTTGAAAAATTGTTTACGCTGATTGCGCTCAATTGCGCTCTTCGCAACGGCGATGCTCATCTGAAAAACTTTGGAATTGTCTATGACGATGTGCAGGGAGAAGGACGGCTTGCTCCTGTGTATGACCTTGTGACCACGAGTGCCTACATGCCCAAAGACAGAATGGCGCTTACTCTCAACGGAACCAACAAATGGCCAAGTACGAAGGAGCTTCGCCGGCTTGGTGAAACCCGCATGGCGGGCACGCCTTCGAAAGTTAATGAGATTCTTGAACGTATTGACGACGCGATGTTTCAGATTTCGTCCGAAATCCGCTCCCGCATTGAGGAACACCCCGCTTTTGCTGAAATCGGAGAGCGAATGCTCCAGCAATGGACAAATGTATCAGAATAAAAAGGACCCCAGGAATGACGAAGCGGCTCAGCGAATGCCGCGACGGTCGAATACGTCATCCAGTTTTATCCCCTCTGACTTAGCTACCATCAGTCACGGGTGGTGTACTATCTTCGCTATCAATGGGCGCCCGGCGAAAATGCGACGTCGTCATGCAAGGGGGCGTCACATCCGGCGTTGTCTACCCGGGACTCGTCTGCAAGCTCGCCGAATATTATGATTTTCAATCCATAGGCGGAACTTCTGCAGGCGCCATTGCTGCCGCGCTGACCGCAGCTGCAGAGTTCTCCCGCCGCAAGGGGAACGCGAACGCCTTCACCGCCGTGGCTGACGTACCGAATTGGCTCGGCGGGAACTCGAAATATGGTCGCGGTTCCAATCTGTTTTCCTTATTTCAACCCCAACCCTCTACTAGCGGGCTTTTTAAGTTTGCGACCGCATTCCTCGTTACAAGCTGGTCGAGACGAATTCTCTCCTGGCTAACTTTGTTTTGGGTTGAGATTGTTGTTGGTATTACCCCCGGACTGATTTTGGTTATCTTGCGTCCGGGGTCTTCGGGTGGCGCTTGGCCGGGATCGCGCTCCTGACAGTGCTCGTTTGTCTCGCCGGCGTTGCCGTCACGGCCGTCGCCGGCGTTGCAATCCGTTTATGTCGATTGCCCCGGAGCTTTTTCGGTCTTTGTACGGGGTACGCGAAGCCAGCCGCTAACAGGGCACCAGCATTGGTTCCGTGGCTCAACGACCAGATCAACGAAATTGCTCAAAAGCCCAGCAGCCAACCTCTCACCTTCGGAGATCTTCGAGCCGCAGGCATCGCCCTTCGAATGATGACGACCTGCCTGACTTGGGGGCGTCCGTTCACATTGCCTTTCGATACCGGCGCTTTTTATTTTTCACCTAAAGAATTCCGAAGTTTCTTCCCGGAGGAGGTCGTCAAGTGGATGGAGGATAATCCACCTAAGAATTTGGAGCCCGCCGCACGAACCGGTGGATACGACGGGATTACTTCCTCTGCCAGATGGCGACAACCTTCCTGTTATCGTAGCCGCCATCTGAAAATCCGCAATGAGGGAGAATCCAATGCCAAAAGCCACAGAAAATCCGCACGGCAGCAAGCCGCAAACAAAGAGCCCGAAAAAGACAGCTTCCGTAAGCAAGAACAAATCGGGCGCCACCCACGGCACGCCAGTCAAAGGGGTTCGCATCAAGGCAGGCCACCCAGTGAAGCAGCCGCACTGACCCGCATCTTCAAGTGGCCCGGCAATTGGCAGTTCGTCTGCGGGCTGACTAAAGCATTACAAGGGGGACTTGGTCGTATTGCTATGTTCGGCATCAGTTTCTGATGCGTTCCCCTCAAGGTATTCGTGGAGCTTGTCGAAGCCTTGAAAAAGTTCCGCCTTTGCCGTTGCAATCCGGGCTACCAGCTCGAAGAGGTTTGCGAGGTCATGTTCGCCGATATTACGGGGGTAATTCAGGAGTCCTTGAGAGCCTCGAGAACGCCAGCAGAGAGTAACGTGCCGCTGGCTAAGACCGGCAGCGCTCCGATGGTGCACTTCACAAGTTATAATCGCTACATGCCTTCAAAGAAAAAAAACATCCAGGTAAGCCGCGCTAGATCCAGCCCGGAAGGCACGGTGAGCGTGAATAAAGTGACGCTCCGAATCCTCGGCGACGTTGGCCGCGAGGGAGATTCCTACTCAGACATATTTGCCAGACTGATGGATCTCAAACCAAAGACTCCTATCGCCGGTTACCGCCAGCAAATGCCGAAACGAAAGCCCTCGTAAGCACCCCCGAAGCACTAAACAAAACAGGCCGGCCGAAGTCAACCTACTGGAGCGAATCCTTACGTGGCCCGGTTACTGCTGGCGGCTTTACAGCCGCCTCTTACCTGACTTCTTTGCTGCCGCCCAGCGTTTCCGCATTGCTTCCGCGAGACGCTTGCGAGCCGCAGGTCGCATTCCACGTCTCTTTCTCGGGGAAGCCACTGGGGTTGGTTTTTTAGCGTTTCCCGGAGGGCGCCCACGGCGTTTCGGAGTTTCCGCGCCGCCGACACCCTCCAGGGCTTGTATAGCAGCGTCGAGCTTGCTGCGTTCATCCCTCAGTTGTTCCACAATCTCGCTAATATTCATTGAGTTATCTTAGCATTCTATGGGTGTCTCTTTTAGCTCAGGCTACCACTTCCAATCGGCGTAGGCTCAGAGGGTCGAGGAATGTGATCGGGCGCATTTCGCACGGGCAATCCACTCGAGCGAATTGTCGCCATCTCGGATAAGGTGACTCAGTAACCTGTTGCAGCCTGCCAAACCGGGTAGTGAATGACAAAGGACGTGGGTGTTGAAAAAGCCTCCTCGGCAGAGATGACACTCCCTAGGTGGGACTGGGTTCTTGTATGTTCTTTATCAGTTGATTAAGCGGCTGCAGCGAATGTCGGATTTTGTGCTTTGCTGAGGAACCGGACTAGTCGTTTGATATTCTGTGCCGCAGCTGCCAGGAAGAACTGCTCCCGCACGAACTTCAGTCTGCGGAGGCGCAGGCGGCGTAGTCCGATCTGATTCTTGAGTTCCGCGAACAGGGCTTCCACTTTCTTTCTTTGGCGTTGTGCGTTAGCGAACTCTGGCGTGTTGGCCAGTTCGCGTGCCCGTTGCCGAACCGGCTCATGCATGTGAATGGCAAGACAGCGGAAGGCCGCGCTCGTGCATTGTGTTCTTTGCGCGCACGCCCCACACCGTTTGCGGGTTCCGATGTAGACATAGGTGCGGTTGCGATCACTCCGGCCACCGTAGTTGAGTTGCTGACCTGCGGGGCATCGGTAGCTGTTGCTTTCCGGCTGATAAGTGAACCGCTCCGGGCCGTAGAACGGGCTGTTCTTTCTGTGGATACTATCGCGGGTTCGCATGTAAGGAGTGATGCTCCGATCCGTCAACCATTGCAGGAACTCCCCATTACCGTACGTCGTGTCAGCCGCCAGCGATTCCGGTGCTCCGCCTTGCCATTGCGTGAAACGGGTGAGCATGTCTTGGGCGGCCACCGTCTCCTGACTCATCCGTGCGGCCGTCGCTTGCACTCCCAAAATCACGCAGCTTTGATTGTCCACCAGATAGTTGTCGTAGTAACCCAGCCGGGCCGGCGTGCCGCCTTTCGTGGCATAGGTTGAGTCCGGATCGGTGGTCGACACTTGATCTTGCTCGTGTACCGGTTCTTCCACCGGGTTTTGCTCGGCCAGTTCCGCCAGATACTGTTTCACCGCGTAGTTGACTTGGGCTGCTTCCGCTAACTGTTCGCGTGGAATCCGGCTCTCTTAGGCCGCATTCGCCTCGACAAAGCTGCCGTCCACCGACAGATGCTTCCCCTGCACCAGCCCCACCTCCACACACTGCCGCACGATCTCCTCAAACAACTGCTCGAACAGTTTCGACTCCTGAAACCGTCCGTGCCGGTTCTTCGAGAAGGTGGAGTGATGCGGAATCTCTTGATCGAAACCCAGACCGGTAAACCAGCGCCACGCCAGATGCATGCGCAACTCTTCCACCAGCTTGCGCTCGCTGGTAATGCCGTACAAATAGCCAATCAGCAGAATGCGCAGCAGGAGCTCGGGATCGATCGAGGGTCGTCCGGTTTCGCTGTAGCTGTCCTTGAGCCGCTCGCGAACAAAAGCCAAGCTGATGTGCTTGTCGATGAGCCGCAACAGGTGGTCTTCGGGGATGTACTCTTCCAGTTTGAAATAGTAGAACAGCGCTTCGGAACGGGCATGTTGTCCCATCATGATCAGCAGTCCTCCGAGGATCAAAATCACGTAGTACATGGAAGCAATACTTCCTTCTACCGCACCTCAGCTGCTAATCAGAGTGACTTTTTCAACACCCACGGACGCTATCGCCAACTTGTCCTTTGAACATAGGAAGCTGCTTTCCCCAAGCGTCTCCAGAGCTTCGGTTTCGCGGAAAACCCCGGCCGCAAGGGAGCCACGTCGGTGCAAAAAGCCCCATCGCATGGTTCCTGACGTTAACGTCGTTTATCATTCACTACTTGGGTTGGCAAGCTGAAAGGACGTTGCGGTCACTTGTCCGAAATGGCGACTAATCGCTCAAGTGGATTGCCGCGACGAAATGCACCCAATGGCATTCCTAGACCCTGGGGGCGTTTGTCGTTACTAATCTCGCTAAACGCCCCGCCTGGTGTTGGGTGGACCGTGCAGATAAATCACTTGTCTGGGAGACTGTCAGATGATCGGCGCTGGCCGCTTGGCCTGCCTACGACCATAACGTGACTCTCGTTTGCAATGGACAAAGGTCAATGAGTGCATTGGCGATTTAGCACCAACTATCCTGTCAGGTGACTTTGCCCTCCCGGCGACGGTGGTAGAGAGCTAAAGAGAGAATTACGAGCGGCATGATGATTTCGGTGACTAAGAAGATGCCTGAGTTGTTGGAGGCGTGATTGTTGTTAAGTGTCATCTGCCGAACGTGCCCGACCGCGTCGCCCAGCAACCAGACTGCGTTTGCAATTGCTGTCGCCAACCAGAAGTCGGCCCGAAACTTCAGACACAAAACGCCTAAGACGCCAACGGTGAGGTCTGTCACGCGCTCAAATTCGGCTTTGGCTGGGCGGATAGGAACGATCCCACCCTTAGCTTCGCCCTTGGGGAGGTTCGGGCTTCCAGGTTGACGCTTCTTCTGCTGTTGGTTCGCCATTCCAAACTCCTGTGCGATTGCCGCCTTTACTGCCATTGCCGCTGATGTCACTGCGCCCGTGCAGGACGGTTACATGCCGACGTGGTTTGCTTGGGTCTTCCGTATCGTGCGCCCACGCGTAGACTCTTTTGCATCGGGATGGCCGGGAAGATCAAACGCTCCGACAGTTTCCATCCCAGACCGTTTGACCGCTGGACACTTCGTTCTCAGGAACGCTCCTCGCCTCAGCGCCGTGCAATTTTCGTATTACGTCCTTGAGTTCCTCTAGGTAATCCGCCATAATTTGTCCGGCCAACGCTCCCAACTAAAAGGAGAAGGCTAAATGTCTAAGGTTCCTCCGTTTCACTCCGTCAATGAAGAGAAAAAGACCGTCGATCATAGGGTCTACCACAACGATAACTCCTGCCCTTCTGGCCGAGACATTCCTAAGAATGAGCGAGTAGTTGGAACAGGCGGATATAGATTGTGTATGCACTGTCGCAATCTCTAGCGTCGGGGCTCTTTGGGCTTGAACGTGATGTCCCACGACGGCCCATGTATTAGGCCGTCGAGGAACCACACGTTCTTCGCAATGATGTCACTAGCAAGCCGTAATCCAGCGCAACCGAAATTGCTCACAGTCCTTCTCCCGACGAACCTTCGAAGCCAATCGTCGGCACAGAACAGGTGTGCACCTTTCCTCCTTGGAACGTCTCGACTCCGTTTCGAGCCAAAACCTCGACAGTTTCCCTGATTCCCTCGTCTAGAGGAGGCTCAAAAATCAGCCTTTTTGCGCTACTAATGACGGACGCATCGGGTCGCCTTGCCGCAAAGCCCATTCATGACAAGATTAGAAATTTGGCCGTATAACCAGGGCAGGCTGCGGGCGGGGACTCCCTTCCTGGAGTTCTCCTGGTGTCATCCCGTTGCCGATTTCGATCAGCTGATCCGTTTCCGAGACAGCGTAGGGAATCTGGCTCGGAGTCAGCCGGTAGCGAGTCGGGGGAGGATCATGCGGCCCGCGGCTGATTAGCTGGGAGTATCGTACGTCGCCCGGCTCCGGATTGTTCATGGAATAAGCAAATTTGGCTAGGAATGTCTGTAGCAGGGCCATAGTCGAGCGATAGCGTATCCATCGTTGGTTGTCCCAAGTCATGGGAGTTGGTTCGCCGTTGTCTGTTCCATGGACAAAGTGATCGATGAGCCGCTGACCAGCTTCGCATCCGTACCTGTTCAGGCTGCGGAGTGTGTCCGGCGGCATACTGAGGTTGAGACCGCCTTCCTCTTTGTCTAGCGCGATATGACCGATTCTGTCCCGGTACCCCGGAACTGCGGCTTGAAGGCTGTTTACCCAGTTGCGAGCTGAGTTGACGATCGCAAATATAAGCTCTACGGTCCCAGGGAGGCTTCCTTTTGTGTTCAGGCGGGTCCAAATCGGCTGGATGCCCCCACCGTTCGATTGCGGAATCCACGTACGACTCCCAGGCGTTGCGCGCTCAGGACGGAGATCTGTTAGGTCGATGGCAAATGTTGGCCATCTCGGCACAGGTGCATCAAATAGGTGGAGAGGGAAGTTGTTACAAATACCCCCATCCGTGAACCATACATGCTCCGGCTCGCGAGGATCCTGACTACCGATCGAGCCACCCGGCGCCGGTTTCGGGGGAGCAGGTTCTCCCTCCTTACGACGACGCAAGGTCCAATCGACCGCGTAGAGAGGAACGGTGCAGAACAAAAAAGGGAAACTCAGGCTAAGGCGGGCGGCTACGACTTCCACGACAATAGCGAGTTTGAATGAAGCCTACGAAAACGGCTCTTTGGCCTCGCAACCCATTTCGTTCGCTCTGCGGGCACTCACTTTCTCATTGCATATGCTGGCCACCGTTTATGGAGACGTTGGCGCCAGGTGAGGAATGCTGCTTCCTCCGAGCACAGGTAGACGATCAAGCCGGCAACCTCGTCCGGCCTGCCGAGGTGGCTTACTGGGATCTGAGGAATGATTTTGCTATAGTGACGATTGCATCCGAAACGAAAGGATGTTGTTTCGCCAGAGCGTCAAGGCGGTCACTCACGCTGTAGAGTTGGCGAACTTCATTCATGGTCGCGTTTCTTTGCATGGGCATCCAGCTTTGCCGAGAGCCTAAGGAGAGAACACTTCAGGTGTGCTGACTTCGTTCAGCGCACCCGAAAAAGGGCTCGCGCACCTGCGTCCGGTAGTCGATCTTCCCTCATGCAGAGCGTGAATACCATCAAGCAGCATATTCACGCGGTCATCCTGCGATTACCGCTAGGCGCGCCAACGAGAGTATCCCCACCCGCCGCCACCGAGCAAAAACAGCACTACGAGAATAATCAATACGGTTTCCATGGTGTACCTCACTTGTGAGAGGAAGCTGGAGTGGCCCTTGTAACGGTCGTCTCGCTTCTTCACTAAGCAACATCATAGAAGTGGCTAAGAAGGATGTCTGATCACATTGGACCACTATGGGCGCTCGACCTGTGCCGCGTGCCACGTTGGGGCAATGGCCCATTCCATACCCCGATACGGTGAACAGACTGGGAACCCACTGTCGTTGCCGAAGATGTTGCCATTCACGAGAAATATCCCGCTATTGCCATTGAGAGGCTGTCGGGACAAGCATATGACTCGCTCTTAAAGGCTCTGTGCAGCGAACGCAAACTCTGCGGCTCCGAAGATCGTCAGGTGCTAGCGCCCTTTGCATTCGTTTCGGTGCTCGCCAGTGAGCTACTCGCCACGCGCCGAAAACGATACGGCGAACAGAAGCAAACAGCAGATTGTGAATCGCATAAATTCCCCCTTTACCAAACCTGTACGAGAGCGGGACTGAGTTGATACGTAGGATTGGTGACGCAGCCAGTGCCGGCCGTATAGTTGGAGGTGCTGTAGCTGACGTTCGTGCTCGCTTTCGCAAGGATGTTCGCCGTCCCGCTGGCTATGAAGCCTTTCACTCCGTTACCCGAATTCGCCAGAGTGAGAGTTCCGAGCGACTCTATCGTTGCAAAATTGGCGTTGGGATCCGTGAAGATGGCGTTTAGCACGACCGTTGTGCTGCCGGAGCAACTCGCTCCGACCGCCGTGAGCGATACCGTCCACGTGAACAGATAATCGTGGGTGGCCGACGCCGTTGCCATTGTCACCGACGAAATGTTCCCGGAGACGGCGCTGGATTGCGTACTGTAGAGCGTGGGGGTACACGGGCCGCCGGCGTCACCCAAAACCGGATTCATAGTTCCTGTGTAATTAGCACAATCCTTAGCAGTTGGAGAAATCGGCGCATTTGCGATCGGTGCCCAATTATTTCCATTGTGAGACAGGCCCATCCCGTTGAACGGCCCCGTAGCGCCCCCGTTGGTCGTGAACGCACCGATAAAGCTATTATCGCCCAACGTAAGACCGACGGTATTGCCTTCCACCATGGCAATGAATGCTTGTCCTGGAACAAACCCTGGCGCAGCCGGAGACGTCCCGATAGATAGCTGGCCGAACATCTGAAGGGTGTTAGTAAATGGATCAAGCATCAGTCCGAAGGCAGTCGGCCAAGAAGTGGCTCCACTCGAATGGCTAAGATAAAGTCCCTGTGCCATACCGGGACCTACAAGAGTGAAGTTGTTCTGAATCAGCAGGCAGTCCGCAACACTTTGTCCTCCGCTCCAATAGGCCCCGCATGGGCCGACAGTCGGGGAGTTTTGATTTGCGCTGCCGGTGGCATTCGTCGTGTTCGCCCAGACCATGAAGTCGGCGAGCGCGCTAGAGGTCTTGAATGTAAATGCGCCAGCATTGTCGAATTCACTCGTGTACGTACCCATATTCGACAACGTTAAGTTGCCGCTGGGGTTGGTCAGCGAAGACCACTGTTGAGAGAGGCCCTCAGGTACGTACACGCACAGCAGAAACAACGCAACCATCGCTCCGCTACGAAGATACTTCATGGCAAGCCTCCTATGCGAATTTCAGCCCGGCCCCGCTTTGCAGGGCGCTGAACGGTGTGCGTTATCGCCCCTGTCGTCCCTACGGAACCTTATCAATTTTCTACTTTATCCAGCACACCGCTCCGCTTCGTGCTGGCCCGATCGACTCCTCGCCTACTGCTTGCTCAGTCGTTCCTTACTCCACTTCCAAAGAGGAAACTGACACACTCTCTAGCCGGAATTTCTCTTTTAGCTCCCAACAACCACACACTATATATCCCTTTAGGAACTTCAGAGCACAAATATTTTCCCTGGCCGGGCCCAGGGCTCGGGGACACGGTCCCGTCTGAGCCGAATTCGAGTCTCGCAACTGCTGATCCACGGCCTTTCGTCCGGTCCTCTCAGACACCCCTCCGTCCTCTCTTGACTCTGGATCGATCTCTCGGCCACGGCCTCAGCTATCCCGCCGGAAGCGACAGCACCGCGATCCGCCGCGCGACATACTCCCGAAGAGCTGCCTCGTCAGATGGCCGGAGGTCAGCGTCGCTCCTCGGTCCCAGATTCCTTTTCAACCCAGGAGCCCGAAGGTCGTATCCAGCCAATCGGCTCTACACAGCCTGACGCAACAGATCGGCCAGTGGCAATTGCGTGTTCTTCCCTGGTGTGTCGGCCAAGTGTTTCGCAATGAGTTGGCTTAAGCCCAAGCGTTCATCCAACTCTCGCGCCAGTACCAGGCCACCTTTCGACGTTACTCGCGATCCTTGAAAATCTACCTTCGGAAGAGGTTGAAAGAGAGCTTAAAGGGCTGGTTTTGTTGTTTACCCATTGGGTGCAAGCCTTCCGAGTGTCCTTTGCGCTGTTAAAGCCTCATTGATACTTGCGTTGGCCGATCATACGGAGACTGAGGCCAACGTCAAAAAGGAAACGTGGGCATGCATTTAGGTTGTCATTCTTGGCCTACTCGTCACTGCTCGCTCGGCTGCCGACGTTTGACGAGTCAATGCGTAACAAGATATGTTTCCCGAGGCTGAGACACAAGAATGAGAAGACGCGAATTCTTACAAGTGGGCCTATTGTCATCGGCCAGTATCCTGGCGCGCAGCAGAAGCGGACTCCTGCTCCGCGACAATGGACTGGATCATGCATCCATGGAGAACCCGGGATCAAGTCAGGCCATGGGTTCTCCCGCGCTGCAACCTTATGTGGATCCCCTGCCGGTACCGCAGGTAATCAGGACCACTGCAGGGCAGAAAATCACCATCCGGATGCAAGAGTTTTACCATAAGGTCCACCGGGATCTCAGCCCAGGCCGTATTTGGGGGTACAACGGCATGTGGCCGGGTCCGACGTTCAAAGTCAACAGCGGAGCACCGCTTACTGTGAAGTGGGTTAATGACCTCCCGACCAGTCATTTCTTGCCAATCGACACGACGATTCACGGAGCGGAAAGCAATCTTCCCGAAGTTAGAACGGTCGTACACCTGCACGGAGCTCGGGTAATGCCTGAAAGCGACGGATACCCTGAGGCATGGTTCACATCGGATGGCAAAAGAGGCCCATCCTATGTAGCCGCTCCCTATCACTATCCCAACTGCCAACCTGCAGCGACGCTCTGGTACCACGATCATGCGATCGGTATTACCCGGCTGAACATATATGCCGGGATGGCGGGTTTTTACCTGATTCGGGATCGACAGGAAGAGTATCTCAATCTACCGTCCGGTGACTACGACATTCCGATGATGATTCAGGATCGCAAGTTTAACCCTGACGGCTCACTGCTGTATCCAGTCGAGCGCAACGGCACTCATCCTGTCTGGGTACAGGAATTCTTTGGGGACGTCACCTGCGTCAATGGGAAAGCCACTCCTTTTCTGGAAGTTGAACCCCGCAAATACCGATTTCGACTCCTTAATGCGTCTAACTCTCGTTTTTATTTCCTCACTCTGATACGGGCAGATAGAGATGGGAACATCTCGGGCAAGCCAGCGGATGCTCCTGCGTTTTATCAGATAGGTACCGATGGTGGCCTGCGGGAAAGTCCTTTGCCTCTGCAATCCCTCAACGTTTCGCCGGGTGAACGGTTCGACGTTGTTATCGATTTCAGTGAGCACGGAGGAAAGAATTTTGCCATTGTGAACGACCCGCCGCCGTCCTCTTCCCGCCGGCGTGAACGTCATGTCCGAGGAAGCGAAATCGTTCCTCGGGAGGTTCTGCTCTTCAAAGTTACGAAACGCTTCTCAGGCAAAGACACATCAGTACTCCCGGCTACGCTCGTCCCTGTTGCGACGTTGAATCCCGCTGGCGCTGCGCGTGAGCGATTTCTGTCGCTGACGGAACTGGAACGCCCTTGGGATGAATATCCCATCATTGGCCTTCTTGGAGGCAAGCATTGGAACGACCCGGTAACGGAAAATCCAAAAGCTGACTCCACTGAAATCTGGTCATTCGTGAACACAACCACAGATGTACATTCTATGCACATTCACTTGGTCAGATTTCAGGTGTTGAATCGTCAACCGTTCAATTGGGTTGCCTATCTCCAAAGCCGCAACGTGGTCTACACAGATGTTCCCAGGCTGCCGGAGGCAGATGAGCTTGGAGCTTGGAAGGATACAGTTAAGACATATCCAGGTATGGTTACTCGGGTGATTGCCAAGTTTGAACTGCCGGTTGGAGCCCAACTAAGGCCCGGAACCAAGCTACGCTACGTATGGCACTGCCACATGCTTGAACACGAAGATAATGAGATGATGAGACCATTTGACGTTATTTCTTAGAAAGCCCGTTTTCGGGACGCGAATTCATCGACTCTAGACCGAACGCCCGAACGTCAGTCAGTACATCGTAGGCAAGGTCCATCGAGTCAGGGCAGACTGTGGCGATATCTCAGTTGGGTGGCTACTCACTTTTGTTTGGGATTCGCATTGACTTCTGGCCAGCTTCGTGGTAGATCTTTCTTGCCTATTTCTGCAGTGCGGATCGGCTCGCTCTCGGGCTGTAAAATGTTCAAAAACCGCCTCCAATAAGTATGTCTCAGGAGAAAAAGCGATGAAGATCCTACGACTGCTCTTAATCATCACCATTACACTGATAACCACCACCGTTGTTGGCACCACGCAACAACTTCAGCCATGTTCGGATCAGGGAATGTGGACCTCCATCAATTTTCAGCCGGGATATCTCAATGCGCCTCTTCTTCTCACAGACGGTAGGGTAATGGCGCAATATGTGGGTGGGGGTTCCGGAAATGCTTTCCAGGATTGGTATGCACTGACCCCCGACCCTATCCATGGCGGCTGCTATAACAATGCTAACGGCTGTACCGCGGCGTGGACTCAACTGCCATCACTGACCACCGTGTGGAGTGATGCTTACGCTCCCTATGCGTTCGCATCCGCCGTCTTGGCAGACGGTAACGTAATTGTACAGGGCGGTGAATTCAACTTTAATTCCAATCAGTGGACAAACATGGGTGCTATCTACAATCCAGTCCAAATTTCCTGGTCACAACTGACTCCCCCGGGAGGGTTTAACGAAATTGGAGATGCGCAGAGCGTCGTTCTAGCAAGCGACACCTACATGGTCGCTGGATGTGGTACAGGTGAACATTGCAACCAGTATGTGAATATGGAGCAAGCTCAGTACGACGAAGCGACTCAAGTGTGGACCGTTATTCAGAATCCGGGCAACAACAAAGCGGACTCCAACGGGGAAGAAGGATACACACTTTTGCCTGGCGGCAATGTGTTGACGGTAGATATCGCCAACTCTGGCTCAGAGATCTTCAACCCCAACGCCACCCCCCCATGGAGCAGCGCGGGAACCGTACCTGTTGCTCTAGTAGGCGGCTACCCAACAACAGGAGAGGTTGGTCCAGCGATGCTACTAGCTAACCTCACGGTCTTTGCCACAGGCGCACTCCCGTTTAATTTGAGCCAGATGGTTGCAAATTCTGCAATTTACAATCCCAGCTCCGGTTGGTCGCCAGGCCCGAGTTTTCCTGTCATCAATGGTTGGGCAACCGGCATGGGCGACGAGATGTCCGTCCTGCTGCCGGATGGCAATGTGCTTTTGACGGCCCACGATAATGCAGATACCCTCCAGAACCCTGGAACCTACTATGTCCTTGAATATCAACCTAGCCCTGTGAATGCCTTTTGTCAGGTAACCAATGCCCCGCAGGGTCTCACCACCAATAACGGTGCTGGCACGCTCGCTGCCTCAGTCAAGATGCTCCTGCTCCCGAATGGTCAGGTCCTGGCAACAACCCACCGCAGCGATTACTATATCTACGCTCCCACTTATACTACTTATTACGCCTACGCCCCGACCATTTCCATCTATCCTCATACGGTAATCGCCGGCAGTTCGTATGGTATTTCGGGGACACAGTTCAATGGTGTCTCACAAGCTAATCAGTATGGTGACGACTTTCAAAATGCGACAAACTATCCATTGGTCCAGATCACAGACTCTCACAATCACGTCTTCTATGCTCGTACACATGGCCACAGTTCAATGGGAGTTGCTACTGGATCGGGTATGATTACTTCTACAAATTTTGATGTCCCAAATGTGGGTAGTGGCATAGCTTCAGGGCAAGCCACCCTCGTTGTTATCGCCAATGGCATCCCTTCGTCTTCGGTGAACGTCTGCATCGCGCCGTGCACGCAGTAGTCGTTGTCAAGATTGTTTATTCACGAATCGTCAGACGATCAGACTGTCCGAGTCGCAGCAGTATAGTGACCAAGAACGAAGAGAAGAGAAGTATACACGAAGATTATATAAGATTCGCGTTAACTCACTCTTTCCGCTTCGATACTCCAACCTAATGATGTGCCTCCCGGAGCCCGGACCACACCTAGAGTGAGCGGTCTGCCGAAGGCCAGCCGCCACACAAAATCAAGCCTCAGATAGGGGTATTTCAGCCCCGCGGTTCGACGCGAGTGATAGGTGGAGGCAACATGATTCGGTAGGCGGCGAAGCGACGCCCGGAAGTAAGGCTGTAGTCTTGGTAATCCCGCGTAGATTGTGGCAGGTTTGCTATCCCCTTCCCGCCATCTGCTCCGTAAGCGCTCGGCCAAGGACGCGGTGAGCCAGGGGTGATGAGAGTGGCCGTTAAGTGTCCACTAAGAAATAAATGGACGCTTACAGAGAAAATGCGATCAGGGGATTATGAGTGTGATGGCAATTTAGCAACATCCATCCGCTAATGGCTATCGGTCAGCAGGTTCTATCGTTATCGTGAGACCTTTTTGCAACCACGTTCCAGGGGATATTGGCTCTCCGACCTTGGAGATTGGATGACTGGGCGCCTGATCCTCAATAATCTTGTACGTCCCTGGTTTCAGATCATAACCCGTATCAAGGGGGCTGAGATAGCCCGAGTTCACAACTTCGCAGGAACCAGGCTCTACCTTAAGCTCCCCAAAGCAACCACCGACCTCAGGAGTCGGTTTGGTTTTGTGGTAATGCAGTTCCATGCCACTCGGAATTCGCATTCCTGAAGAGTTGACTACCTCAATCTCGTCCATGATGGTCGTCTTGCAGACCATGTATCCTATGGTTTGTTCGGACTCATTCGACAACACGAGGTATAGCCGAATCTCGTCGCCTTCCTTAAAGTGGTCTCTCAACGCGGAAACACCATACGCTATTCCGTCATGCTGATCGAAGAATACCGGACGGATGTAGTCTTTCTCTTCAACCTCCGAGCAAGGCGTTCCCAATGAAAGGGGCGCAGTGCTGTGCAGATTGTCAACCTCGATGTGTAGGTTAAGTGTGTTTATTTGGTAGCCGCCAGTCGTCGGATTCGGACTTACCGCCGCACCTGTCACCGTAACCCGCAACAGCAGCCCCAGCTTCATGAGACCCATCGTCGCCGGCTCTCCGAATGCTGACCTCTGTACACGCTGTGCGAGATCGTTCGCCGTAAAGTGGGGAGGCTGCAGCCCGTTCGCATTTTCCTCCATCAGGTCGGGCGCATCGCCTCTGGCCCCCGCTCTTCGCATTACTAGATTGACTGTGACAACGTGACCACCAGCATCGAGGACCGGTTCCAGTCCGAGAACGTAAGCGGCCTGTCCGTCTTTTGCTGTAAACGGGCGCTGACCACGGCTGTTGTGCCTGTTGGGCTGTGAATGTCACGCTCGTCGTCACGGGAACGATACGCGATGCCCAACTGCTCGCCGCTGAGAGCAGTAGCGTTAGGAACAATCCAACCCGTTGCGTGCAACCCATGTCGCATGCCTCTAGTAACTAGAAACCCATGGATGTCACCATACAGCTTACCGCCAGAACTTGGCCATTGTCAGCGAGAGCTGGCGAGAACAGCGGATTGTGCAAGAAAAGGGTTGAACGAGCTACGAGCTAGCAGCTTCGGCGGCTGCAACGACATTCCACGGCAGCAGTTCCTCGATACGATTGATGGGGTGCTCGGCGATGCGCTGCAACACTTCTCTTAGATATGCCTCCGGGTCGAGGCCGTTGAGCTTGGCGGTGCCGACCAGGCTATAGATGACAGCGGCCCGCTCGCCACCGGAATCCGATCCCGCGAACAAGTAGTTCTTCCGTCCCAGAGCCACAACTCGCAGGGCGCGTTCGGCTGCATTGTTGTCCAGTTCTATGCGACCATCTTCGCGATAACGCAGCAGCGCACGCCAGCGCCCCAGCGCATAGCGGATGGCTGCCGCGATCTCCGACTTCTTCGACACGACGGCCAACGCCGCCTGTAGCCACTGGTGCAGCGAATCCAGCAGAGCGCGAGCACGACTGATTCGAGCTTGCAGCCGTTCTTCCGGAGGCCGGCCTTGGATGTCAGCTTCGATGGCGTACAACGCCGCAATCCGCTTCAGCGCTTCGGTGGCCAGCGGCGAAGCATGCGCCACCTGCAGGTCGTAGAACTTGCGCCGCACATGCGCCCAGCAGGCCGCTTCCTGGATCTGTCCGCCCTCGTAAAGATGATGAAATCCTGCGTAGGCATCCGCCTGCAAGGTGCCGTGGAACCGGCGTAGATGCTGGCGCGGATGTTCGCCGCGCCGATCCGGCGAGTAGGCAAACCACACCGCTGGCGGCGTGCGATCGCCTGCCGGACGGTCATCGCGAACGTAGGTCCACAGACGACCAAGCTTGGTCTTTCCGTTACCGGGAGCCAGCACCGGAACCGGCGTGTCATCGCCGTGCAGCTTGGCGGCGTTCATGACGTGCCGGTGCAAGGCTTCCACCAGCGGCTCCAGCAAGCAACTGCAGCCGCCGACCCAGTCCGCCAAGGTCGAACGCTCCAACTCCACGCCTTCCCGGGCATACATCTCCGCCTGGCGATAGAGTGGCTGGTGATCACAGTACTTCGCCACTAACACATGAGCCAGCAAACCGGGCCCGGCCAGGCCGCGCTCGATCGGACGGCTCGGTGCTGGTACCTGCACGATGCGCTCGCAGCTGGCACAGCTCAGCTTGGGCCGCACATAGCGGATGACCTTGAAGCTTCCCGGCACCCACTCCAGTACTTCGGAGACGTCCTGGCCCAGCGGGCGCAAGCGCCCGCCACAAGCGCAAGCCTGTTCCTGAGGCGCGTAGGTCTTCACTTCGCGAGGCAAGTGTTCCGGCAGCGGCTGACGTGCGGGTTTGACCAAACTGGAAGCTTGCTCTGAGGGCTTGCTCACCGCCTCGCTCGTCGGTGAAACCTTGGCCGTCTCCAGCTCTTCCAGCTTGAGTTCCAGTTGTTCGATCTGCCGCTCCAGCTTCTCCGACTTGCGTCCAAACTGCATGCGTCGCAGCTTGGCGATCAGCAGCTTCAGGTGCTCAATCTCATCGCGATGGCAGACCAACTGCTCGTGCTGAGAAAGAATCAGCGCCTTCAATGCGGCGGCGGCGAGCAGATCCAGGTTGGGGAGCGATGCAGGCGAGGCAACCACGGGCGCAGTATGCCATCACGGCACCGCCGCGCATAGAGTCGAATTCATAAAAATCTGTGCAAAGGAAGTAGGGGGAACTCAGATCGCCAACTGTGGCTCTGCCGTGCGTACGGGACGCCGCCAGTCGATGCCTTCGAGCAACATCGATAGCTGCGCCCGGCTCAGCACCACGCTGCCTTCCGTCGCTTGCGGCCACACGAAACGGCCACGTTCCAGGCGCTTGGCGAACAGACAAAAGACCGTCACCATCCCACCACAATAGCTTGATCAGATCGCCACGTCGCCCGCGAAAGACAAACACGTGACCGGAGAACGGGCTCTGCTCCAGCTTGCTCTGTACCAGCGCACTCAGCCCGTCGAAGCCACGGCGCAGGTCCGTGACTCCTGCCGCAATCCAGATGTGCGTCTTCGGCGGCAGGGTGATCATCGTGGCAGCGATTCCAAAACCAGGCGTAGCAGCGCCGCATCCGCGCCACTTTCAATGCGGAGATGGATCTTGGAAAACTCGATGTAGATGCTGCCAGTGGAGGTAGATGGAAGCAGCGCCGACGGCGGCGACGCCAGTTTCGCCCCGGGCTCACCAACTGGGCTGATTGCCAACTCGCTCACACTCACCGGCAGCAGATGCACGCTGTCGGCTCGCTTCTCTCCCAGCCGACCCTGGCGATAAAGCTTTCGCCAGTAGTGCACCATGTTGGCATTAACCCCATGCTCCCGTGCCACCCGAGCGATCGATGCTCCAGGCTGCATCGCCAACTCGACAATCCGGCGCTTCTCGGCCACGGTTCGCCGCTGTCGCTTGGGTTGCTCGATCTTTACTACCGCTGAACTATCCATCACCACCTCCAGCGCCACTACGCTTCGGGTGATGATCTCGCTGGCTTAGCGCGGAGTCAGGCGGTGGGAATCGGACGCTTACTCTGCTCCTGCAAACAGGCAATGGCGGACAACATCGTCCTCCAGTTTCTCGTTCTCTTGCCAACAGAGATCACGGGGATTTTCTAGCCGTCTCGCCGGAGCAAGACGTGCCGAGAAGTGTTATCGTATTTCTGTAAGGCCATAGATTTCCAAGAAGCGAGGACGCGCAGGGAGTGAACGGCGCCGCGGCAAACTCCATCAGCCAACGGATCGTGGACGATAGGCGGAGTGCACATCTCAACTTGGCCGTTAACGTCTTCTCCTATGCAATTTTGCTGGGCGGAGCTGCCACTATCTTCCTGACAATTTATCTGATATTTGTCAGTTATTCGTGCCTTCCTCATTGGGATGGGTGGAGCCAGATTGACTTTGGCGCTAATGAAGGAACGCCGTTCGCTCTCGATTGGCTGTGGCGTCAGCAAAACCAACACCGCCTGGTCCTTCCGAAAATGTTCTTGTTGGCGGATCTGCGCTGGTTTCGTGCCACGCAAGTCTTCCTGCTGGCGAGCATTTTCGCAATTCAACTTTTGCATCTAGTGTTGTTGAGCTGGAGCATGCGCGTCTTCGGCGGCTGGCGCGGCGCACTCTGGCGCACTGGCATCGGACTTGCGGCATTCTGCCTGTTTTGTCCCTCGCAATGGGAGAACTTCACATGGGGCTTCCAAACCTGTTTTGTGCTGCCGGCGTTGTTTGCCACGCTTTCGTTCATCGGACTGCTGTTGTACTGGACGCGCTCCGGGCGAGAGTTCAGCCGCCGTGGTTCCTGGAAGTATCTCCTATTGTCCATTGCGGCAGCATTGGGAGCTACGTACTCATTATCAAATGGTAATTTGCTTTGGCCATTGTTGCTAACTGCGGCGCTGCTCCTCCGAGTGCGTCTTGCGGCGATAGTGAGTTACGCGGTTGCCGGTGTTGCGAGTACGGCTCTTTACCTCAATAACTACACGGTCTACCCGACCGTAATGTCTTCCGCGAGAACTCCGATCGCTGTGTTCAAGTATCTCGCCGTCTATTTCGGCAGTACATGGGTTCCTAGCGGCCTTCGTGCTGCTGAAATCATTGGGCTGGCAGGGTTTGTCGTCGTTTTGTTCTTGCTGGTGTCGTTACCGACCTATATCAGGAACTGCCGCCTGCTTCCGATCCAACTTGTTTTGACTTTGCTCTTCTGTTTAGGGACCGGCCTAATTACCGCGCTGGGCAGATTAGTTTTTGGCATTGCACAAGCGTTTGCCTCGCGGTATCAGACCATTGCTCTGCTCTTCTGGTGTTGCTTGGGGCTCATTTTGTTGGAGATTGTCTCCTTGCTTCGAGATGTGCGAGATCGCGCGTTGTTGCTGTCGCAAACGGTTCTTCTGGCCGGCATGCTAGTCGCGGCCTGCTTGGCCCAAACTCCACTAATCAGTGCGAGACTGCATGGGTTTGAAATCAACGCGGCGGCGATGGCTCTGGTAACTGGGGTACCAGATTCGGCACAGCTGCAGTGGGCTGACTCCCATCCCGACTACCCGCGGTCTCTCGTGCCATATCTGCGAAGCGAGCGCTTATCGGTCTTCTCCGAGCCGGAGCCGTCCTACTTGGGCCAGCCACTCGATTCCGTGTTTGGTTTGGCTTCCGCCGACGACTGCCTTGGGAAAGTGGAATCGTCGACAGTTATCACCAGCACCTGGCCACGATCGCTTCGCATTACCGGATGGGCGTGGGACTCAGAAGATCGACGGCCTCCCGCCAAAATTGCGGTGACATCGGACGGAGTGATCACGGGGCTCGGGACGGTGGGTGGCTGGCGTCCCAAACAGGAGACCAACAATGCGCGGATGACCAGCCATTTCACCGGTTTTATCGCCTATGTTCGTGACGTATCGAGGTCCTCGAGAGTAGATATTTATGCTGTGCCGCGCCAATCGGGGAAATTGGCGTGCCACATCGCAACCCTTAGCCCCGAATGACCAAGGCGTAGAGTGAAAAAGGACGGTATCCAACGATTGATGTAACGTCCGATGGGCTCGCCGCCTTCAACTTGTGTCCATCGAAGCAAAGCTTGGAGTCACCACTGCAGCGCGGGCCTCGATAGATGTAACCTACTCCGACCGGCTCGGCACTGGGCCTGGCCAGCCGACGGAGTTCACTTGGACGAGACTTTGGCGGATGATATTGAGAACATCTCCTTGGGCCCTGCAAAATAATCTTCTACGTCGAGAAAACGTTCGCGCGGCTCTAGAGCCTTCCCCCTAAATCCGCCGCTGAGAAATGAATATCCACTGCGATCTAAGAAATCGAAAACTGCCTGTTGCTCATATCCAAATGGAATGTCCTAGTTTAAGGTAGTGATACACCCCCGCCTTCATGAGGGTCAGCGTGGTGTTGGGAGTATCAATTTCGTATATTTCGCTAGGAAAGAGATATCGGACCGAAAGACTAGCGACGCCTTGATTAACCCTGAATTGCAAAAGTGCCTCGGTTCACGGTATTCAGGCTGACACTTGTCTCCGGCCCCATCGGATAAACGCGTAGCCCGCGTTCAATTCTGGCCGCGAGTCCTTGTCTGCCCAGATACAGATAGGGGGCTGCAGCGGCTGATTAAGAGTGGGCTGCAACCCAGTCGTTGCCTTCACAGGGCGCCACCGATACTTGCCCCGACATATACTGCACGCGAGCCATTCTTTCCGGTGGGTTATATGGGTACGGTCTGGTTTGAGCCTCAGCGGAACCGACCGCTAACACTAACATCAACAGTGCGAAAGAGAGATGCTTCAGTCGCGTCTTCCATTACAATCTCTGGGATCAATTGGCCTCTTCATCAAGCATCAGCGACGGCCGCCGCCCCCATGGAACCTGCCGGCGCTGGCACGGTAGCCGCCCCCGGCATAACCGCGTCCACCGTAGGCTACGCGTCCGTAGGAGCCGCGAGCGTAGCCATAGCCTCGGCGTCCGTAATAGCCACCACGGTAGTAGCCACCAGGCCACCAGCCGCCACGGCCGTAGTATCCCCCATACCATGGCCTGGCGCCGATGAAAACTCCGCCGACAAACCAGTTAGGTCCGTAGTAGCCATAAGGCGCACACCCATAAGGTGGATATCCGTAGTAGCCGTAGGTGCATACTGGCGGCCCGCCGTAGTATCCCGACCCGACACCTATCGACACTCCAATCTGGGCCTGCGAGTAGGCCAGTGGAATCATCAACACTGCCAGCAACGCCAAATACTTTAGATAACGCATTTCTTCTTTCCTCTGCCTCAGATCGACCACTCTCCGTCTGAAAGTACCTAGTCAGTTAAACGCGGGATCGGAACAAAAGTTGTAAAGCTGCGGCCTGCCGAATTTCAGCGGTGCTTCGCGAGAAATCTTTTTCGCGAGACAACATTTGGCTTAAGAATGTTTCCGCCCGGTGGTTGCGCGTGCGCCAGGCCCGGTCACGACATCCTCAACTATTATTGATGATGAGCGCGTGCCGATTCTCTATTGGCCCCGGCTTGCAACTCGCGAATCACCCAGAACAGCCGCCGGGCAGATACATAGCTGTGCTGGCCGCCGTTGCGTAGGTCCGTAATCCGGGATTTCGCGATCAGCTTTTGGATTTTCCGGTGCGTCAGCCCCAACCCTAGCTCAGAGTGCACGATCTCGGCTGCTTCCTCCTCCGAGATGCCGGGCAGGGCCTGGCCGGCGTGAAACCGGGAACGCCATTGCTCCAGCTCCAAGGCCTGGCGAGTGAAGATTGCCTCCAGCTCGTGGGTGCCGGCGAACAGTAACCCGCAGTGGGGCGGTTGATCCAACAGTTCTCGTAGGGTCTCCAGGCACTCAATCGACAGATGCTGGGCTTCGTCAAAGACCAATAGCACTTTGCGCTGGCTGAGATCGAAACGTAGATTGCGTAGAATCCGGTCGACCGTGCCCATTCCGATTGCCCCGCAGCTCTCCGCCACCCGCTTCATCAGGTCCTGCGAGCGGATTCCCTGACGAACGTAAACGTAGTAAGCTCTGCGGCCTTCTCCGTTCTTGGCGATCTCCGAGCGATTCAACTCCGCGATCAGGTGCTGCAGCACGTAAGTCTTCTGGGTACCCGGGGCGCCGTAGAGGTAATAGGCCCGGCGATGATCCAGCGCCTCGTAGAAGTACCGTCGCAACAACCGGGCATTTTCCGTTTGGTAGAGCTTGCCTGAGCTGATGATGGGAGTCGCAATGGGATGGGCGGCGATGAAGTCGCGAATCGCTGCCCGGATTGAGCAGTCGTTGGAGGAGATCCGGCTGTAACGTCCATTCAGAAAGAAGTACAGTGTTTCCCGGGCATAGTTGATGCGGCGGGCGAAGTCCGGGGGTGCCATGCCAGTGCGGGCCAGGTAATCCTGCAACTGGAGGCGAACTTCGTTGGCTTCCGGCAAGCTGGCCGCCAGCAGTTGCTTGCGTACTGCGTAGGAGATAGCCATGGCGAGCCTATTCCCCCTCCGTCAGTGCCCGAACGATGTCGTCGATAAAGTCGGGACAGGCAGCGGTTTTCAGGTCTTTGGGACGTATCTGTATCGGAGCTGGTGGGGGCGAATACTTCTCGCTCGGCATCTCGGCTCGATCCTGCAGGTGATCAATCTCGGTTCGGTCCCCGGCCCGTGCCCGTATACAGGACAAGCCAGTAACGTAATCTGCGATCGCCTTGCGTGCCGTATGCCTGATCTTCATCGAAGCTCGTATGTCTTCGTGGCTCACTGGCCCGCGGGTGATCAGCTTCTGGGACCGCAGCCGTCCCAGGAACCGTCCATCAAAGTCCAAGGCGATGGCTTCCCCCAGATTGGCTGGGTCGCAAGCCACCAGTACATTCCGCTCGATCTCCAGAAACAGCTTGGCCAGGCTCTCCCCATCGGCTGGTTCGTAACGCTCGCCGTACAATTGCACGCATCCGCCTTCCGACACCTTGCGGCGCTGACGATCCCAGAACAAGGCATAGAGAACTTCCGGACTCTCAATCAGTCTGCGCTGACCGGAAGGGAGCAGTTCGTTAAAGACCTCATCCGGAGTCCGACCGCTCATCCCTCGTCCACTGTGGGGATGTTGCGAGTTGTATTCTGTGATCCATTGCCGCGCCGTGGCCATGAACTCGCTGGCCAAAGGTAAGGGAGAGCTTTTCCGTTTGCCCTTCAGAAACCCCTGGTGCTCCTTCAGGGCATCCGTGCACGGTTCAGGCCGATCCTGGGGACCTGGTCCGCAGTAGGAGGGCCAGAGGCAATCGAACCGTTTCCTTACCGTCCCAAACCAGCTCTCGATCAGCTTCGACTGGGGATGGCGGGGCAGGCAGTAGTGTGGCTGAATTCCCAGCCTGACCAGTACGCCACTACATTCCGGGGAGAAGTCGATGCGGCCGATTTTCTCGTAGTCTTTGCCGTTGTCGATCACCAGGGCTTGGGGAATACCAAAATTCTCAATCCCGACCCGCAAAGCCGAGCTGATGGTGTGTGAACTGGGACTGGCCGACCAGGCCATTCCGACGATCTTGCGGGAGCGCATGTCGATCACGGCGGTCAGCCAGGGCCGGACCGCTGCATTGGCCGAGATTCCGGAAAACAGGTCGTTGCGCACCCAGACATCATGCTGACCGTGGTCGGAGACCCAGATCTGGTTCGGCAGCAAGGAATCGAAGTCGGTCAACAAGTAGGGCTCACAACGTTCCTGGAACTGGCGCTTTCCTTCCCGGCTCAGGATCAACAACGGCTTTGGCAGCTGTTTCAGGTAGGAGCGGACAGCACTGTAGCTTGGTGGTCTGGAGCACTCTGGCTCCAGGCTCCGCAGATCGCGCAGCAACGCCTGGTAGACCAGCCGAATCGACAGCCGCTCACCCAGGTACTTGTTCTCCAGAAATGCCTGGACACCGGCATGGGCTGCCAGGAACCGTGATTTGCCTTTATCCGAGCGAACTCGGTCGACCAGCCCCGCATAGCCGAGTTGGCGATACTGTGCGTACCAGTTCCAGAGAGTTCGGGCGCTGACCTGGTGCTGATCTGCGAGGTAGCCGGCCAGCGAGGTCATGCTTCGCACGGCGACTCCACCGCTGGTGCGGAAAGTCGGACGAGATCGCCTGCTGCGGCTGGCGAATTCCACGAGCGGCGCAATGGCCTCCAGGCGCTTCAAGGCCTGAGCGTTCTGCTCGGGCGAAAAGCTGAGGCGCTCGGGCTCGGTGATCTCTGGCAGAGAAGCAAATAGGTTGGATTGGTTCGGATCGGAGCGCAGCGCCAGCGCGGCGCACGCCGGTCCTGACAACAGCGGCTGCTTGAGAAATTTCAGCTGCGCTTCGGCCGGCAAGGATGACAATGCGTATTCGCGCTGAACTCTTCCGTCGTGCCTTGCTCGCTTCGAGGGCCGCTGTTGCAACTGCCCTTCTCTCGCCAACCGGCGCACATGCTGAGGATGCCAGCCGGTCAGGTCACTTACGTCTTGAATCGTTAGCCAATTGTTGTGCATGAAATCCAACTCGTTCCAGAGGGATCACACTTATGAATCAAGAAACTAACGCCGCGCGGCACCCACGAACGAAACTGCGTGTTAACGTATGGAGTCGCAGCCCCTAAAGACATGCACCGAGGGTTTGTATACTGCTTAGCATATTATATGCATAAGCGGTCGGAAGCTCAACAAAGATCTTCATGACGATCGCGAAAAAGGCGGCAGTGGACTGGAAGGCAGTGGGACGGCGCCTCCGAGAGCTGAGGGGGTTTGACATGAACCAAGCTGAGTTTGCGCGGCAGCTCGGGATCAGTCAGAGTCAGATTTCACGGTACGAGAAAGGCGTCAGCGAGATCAGCGCTGAGGTGCTCTTGCGAATATCTCAGAAATCCGCCCGGAGTATTGAATGGCTCCTGACCGGAAAAGGGTAGAGACTCGAGTTGCGATACCGCTGGGCATGCCGGACAGTAGAAGCCGCTTTCGTGAAGGTTCGCCGTATGCTCCGGCGACGGAAGCTGCATCGAACCCCGCAGTAGTACTTGACAATGAAGGCGACATTTGTGGCACGGTCCCGGCCGCGAACATCTCACGCTTCAAAGGGAGGCACGACCTTCTCGCTAACAATGTCGAGGTCCCGCAACATTCCCATCACGGCCAGGAGGCGCGATCTGGTAGAGCGGAATCGTCCAGAAGATCCGGGGATGCTCATCCCCTGAAGGCGGAACGGTCCAAGTCGCTTCCCCGCACCGGCGAGCCGCGCCAAAGGCGCCGGGTGCTCTCCATCGACCTGCTGCCGATGGACGTGCTAGAGGCCATCAAGCTCCTCCGTTCACAGAGCGGGTTTACTTGGCAGGAGATCGAGCGATTGTCGTCTCTGCCGTACTCGCCGAAGTGGCGTGCCGAGCAAGGCAAGCATGGCTTCGTCGACTGGGACGAGCTGCCGCCAGCTGTGCTGAAGGCATTCCCGAAACTGCGCCTGCCGCACTCGAACCTGCACCGCTGGTACGACCTGCAGGTAGAGCAGAAGCAAAAGGAAGCCCTGGTGCAGGCCGAGCAAGCGCGGGTAATCGCCCAGGCCTTCGCCGAAGCCGGCATCGACCAGATGGATGATGCGGTGATGAACGCACTGCGCGATCTCGTTTTTGGGATGATGCTTCAAGTGAGCGACGACGGCCGCAGTCTAATCGTCAAGAATCTGCTGGCTATGGCGAAGCTGATGAACAGAGCCAAGGCCAACTCGATCAAAGAGCGTTCAGTAACGATCGAGGAGCGCAAGCTGGCGCTAATGAAAAAGGCTATAGAGTTGAAGCGCAAGCGGCAGGAGCAGGAGACAGAGGGTACAGCAAAGAAACTTAACAAGGGCCGTGTCGTCACCATCGAAGACATCAACCGCATCCGGGAGCGCGTCTTCGGGCTGCCTCCGGTTGCAGAGGGCGGCTGATCCTGGCCAGAGCGTTTTCTAGGTTCACTCGATGTTCGCGGATCAACCCGGATGCCGCGAGTATATTTCCTATCGAAGTACCGTAGAAACAGCAGGTTACATAACTCTGCCTCTCCACCCAGTTGTAGGTTCGCTGAATGTGCGCAACCAGTCTTAAACGCTCTCGAGGAATCAATCAGTTAGTCACGGCTGGTCCCCACAGCGCTGCAAGCCAATTACGCACAAAGTAGGTCGTATTTCGCGCAATTTCGGCGTGATTTTTCCGCATATATACCCCCATATGCCACCATATCCCGTCTTATCCCGTCTAATGCAACTTAATTCTGAAATGCACAGTATTTGGAATTGTTGGAATTGAAATCCAACTCGGTTTGGCTCGTCGGGCCTGGGGTCCCGCGGTGCACTATTTTCAGTGCAACCAGATCTTCATCTGCCGTTCATCATCCTGTTACCTACCTTGTCCCACAATGTAGGCATGCAGGCTCCAACGCTCGACACGTTGCTCCTGTCAGACATTCACCTCGGGTCGGATATCAGCCGGGCTCGAGATGCCTTGGCGTTGCTGCAATCCTGTAACTTCCGCCGCTTGATCCTTCTGGGCGACATCTTCTCCGACCTCAACTTCGCCCGCCTGAATGGCGATCATTGGGAGTTCCTCTCCTGCATCCGCAAACTCTCCAACCGCAAACGCAACGTCGAAATCGTCTGGGTGGAAGGCAACCATGATGAAGGCCTCTCCAAGGTGATGTCCCACCTTGTGGGAGTTCCGGTTTTCAAGCGCTACGTCTGGACCTACGACGGCCTGCGGCACCTGGCCATTCACGGCCACCAGTTCGACCGTTTCTCCCTGCACAACGAATTGCTCAGCCGCGGCGGCGAGCTGCTCTTCAGCCGCATTCAGAAGCTCGACATCGGCAACAAGCGCTTCTCCCGCTGTCTCGATCGCCTCAACACTCACTGCCTGCGGCTGTCTACCAAGGTGGCTTCCAGCGCCCTGGCTTACGCCCAGG
>Ga0302324_100002215_pt1 | contig 45639 bp, 38 predicted proteins | sample Palsa_T0_1_FD_201949 | JGI IMG/M metagenome (GOLD analysis project Ga0302324, IMG submission 201949) | Peat permafrost microbial communities from Stordalen Mire near Abisko, Sweden - Palsa_T0_1 | ecosystem: Environmental > Terrestrial > Soil > Palsa > Peat permafrost | place: Sweden: Abisko... | reverse complement strand
ACAGTGGATGGCCGACCAATTTCGCGCGCAGGGAGTGTGCGCAGACAGCCCGCCGGTGGTTGCGGTGGGGCCGAACAGCAGCGACTCGCATTACTCCCCAGCCGCGACTGGATCGTTGCCGATCAAAGAGGGAAGTTTTCTGCTGCTGGACGTGTGGGGCAAACTCGAAAAACCGGACAGCGTCTACTACGATATTACTTGGACGGGATATTTGGGGCACACCGTGCCGGAAAAGTACGCCAAGGTGTTTCGCGTGACGCGCGAGGCGCGCGACACAGCGGTGACTTTTGTGAAGGATGCGGTGGCGGCCGGCCGGACCATTCGCGGGTGGCAGGTGGACGATGCCGCACGGTCGGTGATTCGCAAAGCGGGATACGGAAAATATTTTGTTCACCGCACTGGGCACAGCATCGGGCAGGAAGTTCACGGAAGCTGCGCCAACATGGACAGCCTGGAAACCAAGGATGACCGGCAGATCATGGCGCGCACTTGTTTCTCGATCGAGCCTGGAATTTATCTGGGGGAGTTCGGGGTGCGCACCGAAGTGAATGTGTATGTCGGCGAGAGCGAGGCGCGGGTCACCGGCCCCCAGCAGGAAGAAATAATTGCGATACTAGCTTGAGGAACCCGTGAACGAGATCGATCCAAACAGCATTCCTAAGGGCTCGTCGGAAGTACCTGCTGTAGCTGCGCCCGAGGGTGCGCCGGAAGCGTTGCCAGCGCTAGCGGTCCCGCCGGAGAGCATTCCTGGAGTATCGAGCGCGCCGGCCGTCGCGGTAGTTGCCGAGCCGCCCGCACCGCCGCCGCCCGCTCCCATGAATTCGATCTTGCCGGTTGCCGTGGCGGTGTCAGCGTGGGCCGTGCCCGGGCTGGGTCACCTTTTGCTGGGGCGCTGGGGCCGCACGCTTGTATTCCTGGTGGCGGTGGTGGGACTAGGGCTCACCGGGCTCGCGCTGCGGGGCAACGTTTTCCACCTGGAAGCTGGAGGCTTTCGCAGCGATCCATTTAATTTTCTGGGCTCGATCGCGGATATGGGGATGGGCGGGCTCTATTTCATCTCGCAATGGTTTCAGAGGGCCGGTCCGGACGTTTCCCGGGCCGCAGGGGATTACGGCACACGACTGATCGCCACCGCGGGGATCATCAACTTTCTCGCAGCGATTGACGCCTACGAAATCGCCAGCCATAAGAAGGATTGAAACCCTCGGTTGGGCGGATCTAGTTTGGATTCAGGCAGTTCCTTGGTTCTCGTACAAACGTACCATTTACCGAGTACCCGCCCTGGTGCGATCCTGTGCCGTCCTTCGGATTCGATTCGGTACGCTGTGAGGCCCGATGCCAGATATTCAGATTCCGAAATCACTGAATCAGCTCGTGGTGACGGTCCCGGCGCTGCAAGGCGACGTGCGGCGGCTCGCGGCGCGGGTTTCGGTGGCGATTCCGGTTCGCATCCGCCCGGTGGATTTTAGCGATGGAAGCTTCGAAGATGTAGCCTCCACGGTGAACGTATCGCGCGGCGCGATGTACGTGGCTACCTGGCGGGGGAATTATTACAGCGGCATGCGTTTGATCATCACCTATCCGTTTATGGCCGAAGCAAAGTCTTCGGTCTGGGAATACCTGGGCGAAGTGGTGCGCGTGGACCGCCAGGGAGACGGCCGGGCGCGCATTGTGATTCGGCTGCATTTCGTGATGCAACCCGCGGATTCCCCGGAGTTTATTTCGCTGTAGCTGGCTGGCTTTGACTTTGGCGGCCAGACAGCCGCCTTCAATTGAATACCTCGCAGTGCTCCGCTGGTTCTCTTATTACACGATTTTCCCATGGCCGTAACCTTCGCGTAACGGTTACGCTCCACACTCGCCTGGCAATGCGGCCTCCATTCCTGACGCGAAGCCTCCGCCGAGTGCGCACTCCGCGGCGAGTGCAAGTTCAGTCAAATAGCCAGGCGCCCGGAGCGACTGCTGGGGATCAGGAAAACTACGTAATTTCAATGCGATATCTTGAAATTCCCGAGATATCGGAGCACCCTGCAATTAGCGCGGCGAGCGCTTCTAGCGCGCATTCCGGCGGCGCTCGAGGGGAAGACCGCAATAAATTTGCACCCATTTTCCCGCGAGATAACGTCCTACCTGTTGAGCAGTGAAATGGAGGCACCGATGAAACCAGAAAGCGGAATCGGAAGTGAGAACGAGGCGCGGGCGGCAGCTCCGGCACCCGCGCCAGCGCCGGGGGCGGCGAGCGGTCAACGCGGACCAGAAAGAGCTTTCGCGTTGGCCAGTACGGTGGAAGAGATAGCGGATCGGCACGAGAAAATTCAGGTGCGGGCTTACGAACTGTTTTTGGAACGGGGACACCGGGATGGCGGCGACGTGATGGACTGGCTGGACGCGGAGCAGGAACTGGACGCGGCGCAACCGGAGAAATCGTTTCGCGCAGGAGCCGGCGGCAAGTCGAACTAGGCTTTCACAACGGAGCGAAACCGTCGCGCGCCGGCCGCTCCTACAATTAGCGCGGCGGAAGGCACCGCTCTAGCGCTCGATTTCCAAGCCGCCAGGACCGCCCAAAGTTTCTTTAGCGGCAAAACCTCGGGGACGCTCGCGCTTTTCTTCCAAAAGATCGGAAATTTGCAGTCGCAAGTTGCCTGAGTTGCTGGCGTAGGACATCGCGGTTTCGATCTCGAGCTCGCCGGAGCGCATCAGTCGCTCGAGTTCGCCATCGAAATGCTGCATGCCCTCGTTGGAACCGTCGCGCATGGCGTCGAGCAGCGACTTTCCCTCCACCTCGCCCTTTTCCACATATTCTCGGGTGCGTTGCGTCGATTTCAGAACTTCGACGATGGCCAAGCGGCCGGCGCCGTCCTTCTTAGGGATCAGGCGCTGCGAAACGATGAAGCGAAATGCCTTGGAGAAGCGGGTGCGGACAGCGTGCTGATCGCTCAGCGGGAAAACGCCGACGATGCGCTCCACGGTTTTGGAAGCGTCGATGGTGTGCAGCGTGGAAAGAACCAGGTGGCCGGTTTCCGCCGCTTCGAGCGCGATTTCGATGGTTTCGCGGTCGCGCATTTCGCCTACCAGTATCACTTTAGGGGCTTGGCGCAGGGCGGCGCGCAACGCCAACGCGAACGTGGGCGTGTCGCTGTACAGCTCGCGCTGATGGATGGTGCCTTTCTTGTGCGCGTGCAGGAACTCGATGGGATCTTCGATGGTGACGATGTGGTACGCCTTGGTTTCGTTCACCTTATCGAGAACCGCGGCGAGCGTCGACGATTTTCCCGATCCGGTGGGACCGGTGACCAGCACGATTCCATTGCGCAGGTCGCAAATCTCCATCAGTTGTTCGGGAAGTTTCAACGTGTCGAACCCGGGCACGGCGTTGGGAATCACGCGCATGACGATGGCGTAGCTGCCGCGTTGCATGAAGACGTTGACGCGAAAGCGCGAAATGCCGGGCAGGCTGTAGGAAATGTCGCTGGAGCCTTGTTCGCGCAGCTTGCGCAGCGCTTCGGCGTTTTTTCCGATTAAGTCGGCGGCGATGCGCGCGGTGGCCTGCGCGGAAAGCGTGCCCACCCGGGGAATCTGGACCTGCAGCAATTGACCGTTCACTTCCACCTGCGGCGCTTTCCCCGGTGAAAAAATCAGGTCGCTGGTATTTTTGGCGGCCTTCAGCATGGCGCCAATGATGTCGTTGGTGGAAACCGCTTCGGGTGCCGGAGGTAGGGGCCTGGGGGCTGCTGGGGTGCCAGCAGCAGGCGAAGCCGCCGGGGCAGCCACCGGCGTGGTAGCCACCGGCGTGGTAGCCGCCGGCGTGGTAGCCGCAGGAGCTTGTGGGGCGGGCGGGGCGATAGTGGTACCCATGCGAATCCTCCCAGAGGATGAACCGAGAACGGCAAAGCCTGGAGATAGGCTAAACCACTCAATTATCGGGCCGGTGGGCCGATGCCGCCATAGGAATGACGAAAGGGTGTCTCCAAACGGGCAGGGCCACGTGAGCTGATGCGGCACAGCTGTACTGGCCCCCGTCGTGGCTTTATGTCGCTTGTGCCGCTTATGCCAGCGGAACCTACCGGTCAACGTAAGCAGGGGTGTTGGGCCAGCGAGGGGCAGGTTTCCAACGAAAATCCTACTATCGCCGTGCGGAAGCGTGAACGAGTTCTAGAGCGGAGGGATCGGCGGGGGGCGTGACCCGGGCGATCGGCAGCTCGACGAGGAAGGTGGCTCCGCCTTCGGCGCGATTGAAGCACTGGATGCGGCCGCCGTGTTCCTGGATGATTCCGTAACAAATGCTCAGACCCAAGCCGGTACCTTCGCCGACGGGCTTGGTGGTGAAAAATGGATCGAACACCTGGCCGGGAGATTGGATGCCCGGGCCGCTGTCGGAGAACTCGATGAGCACGTTGGCGTCGTGGATGCCGGTTTGAATGGTGAGCGTGCCGCCGCCGACTTCTTCGAGAGCATCGATGGCGTTGTCGATTAGGTTGAAGAAAACCTGCAGAATTTGATTGCCGTCGCCGCGCACCTGCGGTAGAGCATTCTGGGTCCGCAGGTCGACATGAATGCTTTTCTGTTTGAGATCGAGATTGCTTAAGTGAATGGCGGTGGCGACGGACGCGTTGATATCCAGCAGGCATTTTTCCGGAGGCACCCGGCGAGCGAAGCTCAGCAGGCCGCCGGTAAGCCCTTCGATGCGCCGGGCGAGGGTGCGAATTTTGTCGATGCGAGCGCGGTGCTTATCGGAGAGAGTGGGATCATCGATCAGCAGATCGGAATAACCCAGGATGCCGGTGAGCGGATTGTTGATTTCGTGAGCGGCGCCCGCAGCGAGTTGTCCGACGGACACCAATTTTTCGGCCTGGATCATCTGCGACTGCAAGTTTTTCAGGGTCTCGAAAGAACGCTGCGAGCCCTCCAGCAGGCGCGAGCGATCGCGGTCGGCCCAGCGCTGCCGCAAGAAAATGAAAAATATGCCTACCAGAATGGCGCACTGGGTGATGCCGGTTCGAAATATTTTCACTGAGCTGGGTAGCGTGCTGTACCAGATATTCCACATGGTGAATACCGGCATCGAAAGCACGGCGATGAAAGCAACCGCGGAGACCCACGCCCCAGAAGCGTGAGATCCGTGGCTATCGGGTTCGGTGACCGGGCCCGCATGGCGCGCATACACGCCCGCGAAGCCCATCCAGACCAGGCCGATGACCAGCGGGAGGTCGTACACGCTGCCGGTGTAATAGACGTTGCGATCGATGGCGACGTCAATCAGGACCGCTCCGGCTGCGAACATCAGCGATGCGCCCAGGAGATGGAGGTAGACCGAGCGCCAGTTGGTGCGCGCGGAGATGAAAAGATATGCGAGGCCTGCGGCGATTATGCCGTTCTCTATCGCTTCCAGATAATCGTAGCTCACGCCGTAGCGGGCCGTGTCCGGTGCAATGTATTGCCAGGGAATGACCGCGAAGACGTAGAGGTACACCCACCAGAAGAGAAGCAGCGCGGAATCCAGGTAGGCGATGTGCACGCTGACGCCTTTGCGCGCGTCGTGCGGGCGGAGCGCCAATGCGCCCATGATCGGGACCGCGCGGAGGAAGTAAACAACGTCACCCAGAAAGGGATTCGGGACTTCCTGGCGCAGGCCCACCTCGAAGTACGTCCAAGCCACCTGGCCGCCCAACCACAATAGACAGCTAAAGCACCACAGCCACCAGAAAGTGCGGGTCTTGCGCCTAGTGGCGATGGCAGGCGCCGCCAGGCCAATGGTGCCGAGTACCGCTGCCAGGCACTGGCCCACGTCGCCGGCGGCGGTGAGGCGTGCCCCAGGGTGGAGAAAGGCCCCTGCACACGCGTACCCGAACACGACAAGTGCTGCAGCGCCGAAAAATGTCCAGCCTGCTGGCGACAGCTTGCCCGTGAATTCGCTCTTGAATCGCATCCCAAGTAATCGTTTCCTGAGGAATACCCCTTGGTTCTAAGGGGATCGCCTGTTGCTTCATAGATTAATGCTGCGGGTAAGCGGGAGCGAGGGTTCAAGTTTAGGGCAGTTCCAGCTTGGCAACATGGGACTTGCGGGGATTGGCACTCCCAAGGGGAGCTCAGCCGTAGGCGGGGGTACTAGGGAAGCAACAAGGGTAAGGGTGGCTCCGAAAGCCCGCACTTGCCGGGAATGGTGGAACTACCTCAGCTCCGCAAAAACACACAGCCAGATTGCCTGTGCCACGCTTAAGGGTGGATGGGCGAGTCGCCGCCTTCGCGGTCGGCCAGGATTTTTCTGGCGTTTTGGTAGAGGGCTTTGGCTTGGGGCATCAGGTCGATAGCCTTTTGAATTTCCGGATCGGACCGGAGCTCTACTTTGTTGCCTTCGTTGACGCCGAATGCGGAGGTGAAGACTTCGCGTTGAATCTTGTTCTGGATCCATGCGAGGTTAGCCTGCAGGTCCGCATCGGCGTAGGTGATCTTTTCCTTGGCTAGGTAGGCCCGGAACTGCTTGATGACCGCGTCATCGGCCTGGAAATCTTTTTTGATCTCAGGTTTCTGACCGAGGTAGAAGCGAGTGAACTCGCCGACGCCGGCTCCGTCGCGGTAGGGATACAAAACGTCGCGGCGCAGCAGAGATTCCTGGAAAGGATTGAGCTTGGTCTCGGGGACGACGACGTCAGGAGTGATGCCGCTGCCGCCGTGAACCTCGCGACCGCTGTCGGTGAGCTTGGTTTCGGGATTCTTATTGGGCTTGGGATTGTAAATGTAGTCGTAGAGCGAGACGGTTTTGTAGTCGCGCTGAATCAGGCGTCCGCTGGGCGTGTAGTATTTCGCGGTGGTCAGCCAGAGAGCTGTGTCTTCGCTGAGCGGAAAAGCGCTCTGGACCAATCCCTTGCCAAAGCTGGTTTCTCCCACGATCAGGCCGCGATCGTGATCCTGGATCGAGCCGGCGACAATCTCGGAGGCTGATGCGCTGTGCGGATCCATCAGCACCACCAGCGGGACGCGCATGCCCTGGTTGCCGTGCTGCGCGTAGTAACGCTGTTCCGGCGCGTTTCGTCCGTGCTGCGAAACCACCAGTTCATGGCGGTCAAGGAACATATCGGCCATGCCTACGGCTTGATTGAGCAGGCCGCCGCCATTGCCGCGCAAATCGAGAATCAGGCCGTCGAGGTGTTCGGGATCGAGGCCCTTCAGGGCCTGAGCGAATTCCTGGTCAAGATTTTCATCGAGGAACGAAGAGGCCTTGATATAGCCGACGCCAGGGTGGACCAGGGTGTAAAACTCGATACCGGGGCGAGGAATTTCCGCGCGGGTGACAGTAGCGATGATCGGATCGGCCCAACCTTCGCGAGCCAATTCGATGTGCACCACGGTTCCCTTAGGGCCCTTGAGCATTTTCGCAACTTCGTCGCTGGCCATGCCAGCGCAGGACTTACCGTCCACTTTTACGATTTCGTCGCCCGGGCGGATGCCGGCTTTGTCAGCGGGCGACCCTACGAATGGAACCAGAACGTAGGTGTGGCCTTCGCGCGGCGCGATGGACATCCCGACGCCGTAGTAGTGCGCTTCCTGCTCTTCTTTGAGCTGAGCGGTTTGCTTCGGATCGAAGAAATTCGAGTGAGGATCGAGGACGTGCAACATGCCGGGGATGGCGCCATCGTAGATGATCTTTTCGGTGTCGACCGGTTCGGCGTAATTGCTCTGGATGATCGAGAGTGCCTGCGAAAACGAGCGGACGGATTGCTGTTCAGTGTCGGATTCGGCGGCGGTGGCCTTGAGTTGTGGACCATAGAGGCCGCCGACCAGGGCAGAGATGCCGATGATCAGGACCATGAGGAATATTCCGCGCCGCGAAGATTGCATGGTGTTATTCGCCTCCATCAAGTCTTCTGCTGCTATCCGCGCGCCGCCGCAGCTGCCAAGCCTTGAGCTGGGCGCGGCCTGGGCGATACCGCGGTGGACCCCGGAAATCGAGTTCGCGGGGGGTGCAAGTGACAGCTAAGCACTCGTCCCACTTTAGCATAGGGCGCGATAGATGAGGGCCGCTCATCTACAGGGGTTTGATGCGCCAGTAAGCCGAAGGGTAGCGCCAAATTTTGAAGTTTGGGCCATGCCAGGGGAGGGGTTGGGCCGGTGCTGCGCTGTGCGGTCCCATCCGGGTGAACCATCGAAACCTCGCGTATGTTATGGTTCCGGTGGCGATTACCTTCACGTAAACGGAGGACCAAATGGCGACGGCGCGAATATCGAACATGATCGTGGACACGCTGGAATCTGTCGGCGTGAAGCGGGTATACGGAGTTCCGGGTGATTCTCTGAATGCGATCACCGATGCGATTCGGACCCATAAGGCGGTCAAATGGGTTCATATGCGCAATGAAGAAGCCGCCGCGTTTGCGGCGGGAGCCGAGGCGCACCTGACCGGCAATCTGGCGGTCTGCGCCGGGAGCTGTGGACCAGGGAACACCCACCTGATTAACGGATTGTACGATTGTCACCGCAGCCGCGTGCCAGTGCTGGCGATTGCGGCACAAATTCCCAGCAACGAAATCGGCAGCAACTATTTCCAAGAGACCAAGCCCGATCACATTTTTAAGGATTGCAGCGACTATTGCGAGTTCATTTCGCATCCGAGCCAGATGCCCAGGATCCTGGAGATAGCTATCCGGACGGCGATCGCAAAGCGGGGCGTTTCGGTAATCATAATCTCGGGCGACATGGCACTGCAGGAAGCGACGCTGCGACGTATCTCGTTGACGATTGATTCGATGCAGCCGGTCAGCAGTCCCGAACCTGATCTGCTGGAACGCGCCGCCGCGGTGTTAAACGCGGGGACGAAGGTGACCATTTTGGGGGGCGCGGGCTGCGCCGGTTCCCACGCGGAATTGCTGCAGGCTGCGGAAAAACTCAAGGCTCCGATCGTGCATGCGCTCCGTGGCAAGGAATTCATCGCGTACGACAACCCGTATGACGTGGGAATGACCGGCCTGCTCGGATTCACGTCAGGCGCCTATGCGATGGAGCATTGCGACGTGCTGCTTATGCTAGGCACGGACTTTCCGTATCAGCAGTTCTATCCGACGCACGCGAAGATAATTCAGGTGGATTCGCGCGGCGAGCAAATCGGGCGTCGAACGGCAGTCGACCTCGGCCTGGTGGGGACGGTGCAGGATACGCTGCGCGCGCTTTTGCCGCTTCTGCAACCGAAAGCAGACGGTGGCCACCTGGAAGAGGCGCAAGCGAAGTACAAGAGTGCCCGCAAGGGATTGGACGCTCTGGCCAGCGGCGACGCGGGCAAAATGCCGATTCATCCGCAGCACGCGACCGCGGTGTTGAACCAGCTCGCGTCCGAGGATGCGATCTTTACTTGCGACGTGGGAACGCCGACGGTGTGGGCGGCGCGATACATCGGCATGAGTGGCAAACGGCGGCTTCTGGGTTCTTTCAATCACGGTTCCATGGCGAACGCGTTGCCGCAAGCGATCGGGGCGCAGGTAACATTTCCCAACCGGCAAGTGATCTCGCTTTCGGGCGATGGGGGGCTTGCGATGTTGATGGGGGAGTTGCTGTCGTTAAAGCAGCTGCAAGCGCCGGTGAAGATAATTGTCTATCAAAACGACGCGCTCAGTTTTGTGGAACTGGAAATGAAGGCGGCAGGGATAATCAGCTTCGGTACGGACCTGGTGAATCCGGATTTCGCCAAGCTCGCGGACGCATGCGGAATCTTCGGTCGAAACGTGGAGGATCCGGCGGATCTGGAGGGAGCCCTCCGCGCCGCGCTGGACCATCATGGTCCGGCATTGGTGAGCATCAAAGTGGCCAGACAGGAACTTTCGATGCCGCCGACGATCGATTTCGAGCAGGCGAAAGGGTTCGGAATATACCTGGTCAAGGCGATGCTCAACGGCAGAGGCGATGAAATTCTGGATCTGGCCAAGACAAACCTGAGGGCGCTTCTGTAAGCAACCATGCCGCGAATGTACTACCGCAGGCGGCGCGATGCCGCCTCGAATACCGATGCTTCACGGTCCAAGTCCGCTTCTCCGATCACGGACAGAGGAACGTGATGTTGTCCCCAAAAATCATCGGCCTCGACCCGCGACAGACCCAGCATTTCCGAAATCTGATAGAGGGTCAAGGTTTGGTCGCGGTAACCTTCCAAAGCGAGAGCCTCGAGAGCGCGGCGGGAGACATCGCCGCCCGCGGCGGATAGCTGTCGAGCAATTTCGTCGGGAATGCGAAATGAGACTTCCATACCTGCTAATTTAACATGGGCAACGCTGTTGATCGGCCGGATTTGGATTTCAGGGCATTCGCTAGCTGGCGGGCTGGTTGGCGATGGGAGCGAGGTCACTGCGTTTGGCGATCGCGTCGGACTTCGCTTCCTTTTGAATGTCGTCCAGGATTGACTTGGCTTGCTGGTACTGGACGGATGCTCCCTGGGTTTCGCCCTGGAGCTGCAGGGCTTTTCCCATCAATTCATGGGATTGGGCCTGGAGGGAGCGCAGACCCAATTTTTCGCTGCGGGCCAGGGTATTTTGAAGCTCCGGCTGGGCCTTCTTGAAATCCTTTTCGGCGAGCAGCGCCTCCGACAGGTAGACGGAACATTCCACGGAAAGATATTTCAGGCCCATGGTGTCGGCCTGCTCGGACAATTGGCGAAGGGCGGTGATGGCGATGGGATATTTCCCGAGCTTGACGTTCACCCGAGCCAGATTTACCTCAGCGACCAGGATCAAGTGGGCATCGCCGGTGCGGAGAGCTTCCTGGCGAGCCTGGGTGTAGAGCGCAAGGGCGGCCTTAATATCGCCGCGATAAAATTGATTATCGCCCTGAGCTTCGAGAGTGGAGGCGACGTGGGCCTGATCTTTAAGCTCGCGGGCGAGCGCAAGGGCTTCGTCGAGGGCTTTTTGGGCGTCGTCGCTGCGGCCGACTTCGGCGAGGGCGTTGCCGTAGGCATTGAGGATTTCGACGGTCCACACGGTGCGTTCCTGAATGTCGCGGAAGACTTTGAGCGCGTCCTCCTGGGAGCTGAGCGCGGCGCCGTAGCGGCCCTGGTAGCCGAATAGGATACCCATGCTGGAAGATTCGATGGCGGCGCTGCGCTTGTCGTTTAAGCTGCGGCGGAGGTCCAGGGCGCGAACGTATTGTTGCAAGGCCTGGTCGTAGCTGCCGAGTTTGGTGGAAGTTTCCGCCATGTCGTGAACGGTATCGGCGATATCCGTCGGATTTTTCAGCTTTTCGCGGATCTGCAGGGCCTGCGCGAAGTAGGTGCGGGCGTTTTCGTAGTCGCCTTTGGATAGATACGTATTGCCAATATTGTTGAGTACCAGGCCCTGGCCGCGATCGTTGCCGACGTCGATCTGGATCTGCAGCGATTCTTTTAGAAGTTTGAGGGCTTGATCGTACTGAGTGCGATCGTCGTAGAACTGGGCAAGATCGTTGAGCACGTCGCCGGTGCCGGATTTGTCCCCAATTTCGCGGCGGAGCGCGAGGGCATCGTTGTAGTCCTTCAGGGCCAGGTCGAGTTTACCCAGTGACCACTCGGTGCTGGCGATCATTTCCTCGTTGTCGGCCATGCCTTTTTTCAGGCCGAGCTTCTGGTTCAGCGCCAGAGCTTCCTGAAGGGTACGCATCGCGTCGTCAAACTTGTTCAACTCCCAATAGCCGGTACCCATGGCCTGCAGAATTTGTGCGCGCTCTTCCTGATTGCCGAGTTCAATGGCCATGCCCTGGGCCCGGGCGAGAAATTCCAGGCCGCCCTGAATGTTGCCATTTTCCAGGTTCACTCGTCCGGTGGCCAACAAGGCGTCGACGCGTTTGGGGTCGAGGGTAAGTACGCGCGTAAAGTTTTTCAGAGCTCGGTCCCAGTCGCCGGACTTTTCATACAGGCTGGCCAGGTCGAAGAGGACGTCGCCGTCGTCGGGAGCATTCTTGGCAAGAGTCTCGGAGGCTTCGATGGCCTTGGGATAGTCCTTCTGGATGCGATCGTGGGTGGCCTGAATACGATATTTTTCCTGCGCCGGAAGATTCTGGCTGAGGTCCACTGCTTTCTGCGAAGCTTGCTCGGCTTCGCTGTCCTGGCCGAGTTTGTCGTAGGCCTTGGAAAGTTCGGCGTAGGCTAGAGCGAACTGCGGGTCCTGCTTGGCGGAAGAAAGGAATTTATCCACCGCGCCGAGAGCGTTGCCCTGGCGCGCCAGTTGCAGGCCGTCGTTGTAATCGTGTAATGCGGGCAGGGAAGTGGTGGAGGGTTTGAAGGACTGGCCCTTGAGTTCTTTGACCACGCTGCTGGAAAGCGTGAGGTTCTGGCGAATGTCTGCGGCCAGATGATCGATGGCGGTGAGTACATCCTTTTCGTCGGAAGTCTCGCTCACCTTTGTAGCGTGCGAGCGTTTGAGATCCTGGACCGTGGCGTCGATGCGGATCTTATCGCCGAACTTGGCGTATTGGCCCCAGACCACGGTGTCGGCGTTGCTGAACTCCGCCAGATGCTGAATGGTGGGCAAATCCAGGGTGGTCTCGGCGGAAATTTTCAGATCGTGGAGAATCTGCCCGACGCGTTCGGAGGAGACCATGCGCAGGTGCGAGGACTGTCCGACGTCGGTGCTGAGAGTTTCGGCCAGGTTTGAACCGAGCCAATCGAGCGCGGTGTCACCCGAGGCGTTGCGGAAGGGAAGAATGGCCAGAGAAACTTCGGGCGCGGAAACGGTGTCAGCGGTCTTGGGAAAAATCCGATCGTGGAACGCCACGAGGATGATGCCGATCGCCACGAGCAGCGCACCGCCTGAAGCGATCGCGATCCATTTCTTGGACGTGGGGGCGGGCCCGATTACTGTGGGCGCAATAATGACCGTAGGTCCCTTGGTCGCGCCGCCGCGCCATGATTCGAGATCGGTGATGATTTCACGGGCCGTCTGATAACGGACGCCAGGGTCCATTTCGAGGCACTTGGCAGCGACCGCGCTGAGAAACGGGGGAACCGTGGGGTCGACTTCGATGGCAGGCTTGGGGCGTTCGCGGGTGCGCTTGAACATCGCGGCCTGAACGGTGTCGGCCTTGTAAGGCATCGAGCCGGTGAGCAGCTCGAAGAGAATTACGCCCAGAGTGAACAGGTCGGAGCGTACGTCAACATGCTCGCCCATCACTTGCTCGGGAGACATGTACTCGGGAGTGCCGACCAGCATTCCGGTCTGGGTCATGCCGCCGACTTCGACGGAGCGGGCGATGCCGAAGTCCATGACCGCGACCTTGCCCTGCCTGTCGATCATGATGTTTTGGGGCTTCAGGTCGCGGTGAACTACACCTTCGCTGTGTGCGGCTTCGAGAGCCAGGCAAACCTGGTCGAAGATGCGCACGGTTTCTTCGGGAGTGAGCCTTCCCTTTTCGGTGACCAGCGAGCGGAGATCCTGGCCCTCGATGAACTCCATGGTGATGAACTTGATTCCGTCGGCGTCGCCGAGATCGAAAATGCGGATGACGTTGCGATGGGTCACCTGGCGCGCGAGGATCAGCTCTTGCTTGAAGCGCTGCAGGATCTCGGGATGGATAGCGAGCTCGGGGCGGATCACTTTCAGCGCTACGGCACGTTCCACTTCGCGATCAGTGGCCTTGTAGACCGCGCCCATGCCGCCTTGCCCGAGCAGGGAAATAATTTCGTATCGATTGCCCAAGACGGTGCCGGGCTGCAGCGATGCACCGGTGGTGCTGGCGCCGGCGCCGGCGCTGGCGGGCTGGGCGGGCACCGACCATCCGGCGGCAGACCCGGTGTTAGCGGCGGCGCGCGCTCCCGAAGACGGAACCGCAGGCAACGTTGCATCCGGATCGAAAGGCGCGGCAGTGGCATCGGGATCCGCACCGGATGCGGACTGCGGCGTCGCTCCTTGAACTCGGGGCTTACCGGTGGAAAGCGGCGCGGGCGCCATGGTGGCGCCGTCGAAACTAAACGGGGTCTGGCACTTCGCGCAGAACTCCGCGGTGACCGCGTTGGGAGAATGGCATTGCGGACATTCCATGGTGTTGGCTGCCATGCCGGTAGGAGCGATGGGATGACGGCCCGACCGAGAGTGTCCGTCAGAAACAGCGCCCCGGCGAGCCATATTACACCACGCCCGGGGGGATGTGCATATCCAAAGGAAGCAGGAGGTGGCTAAGTGGAACCGGTACCGCAGTGCGGTCTGCTAGGAGCGGAAAGACAAGAGGGCTGACAGCTCTTAAGCCTCGCTGGTGGAGGACCGAGGCGAGGATCTCGGTGGCCTTCATCATTCCAAGCGATGAATAAAAAAAAGGGGCGGCCCGATGAAGAGCCGCCCTAAAATCTGTCCCCGCGAAGGCAAAGACAGATTAAGCCGAATTGCCACTTCAGTCAAGAAAAACTCCCGCACATATCCCTTTTTGCACAGGACGAACAACGGACTGGACCCAGCGGGACTCGAACCCGCATCTTCACCTTCGCGGGGAGATATGTTACCAATTACACCATAAGCCTATAGGTATAGTACGCTGGCGGCGGTTTTGCCGCATCGGTGCAAATACGTACCCATGAGATTGCGCTCTGAGGGCCACATGACGTAGATCGAGACGGTTCAGCGGGGTGCGGCGGAATTGAAAGTGCGTCGGGCGAGGATCCTGCGGGCGTTGTCGTAGATCGCTTTGGCTTGCGGGACGAGCGCGATGGCGCGCTGGACCTGGTAATCGTCCTGGAGCTCGATGCGATAGCCGTCGTTCAAGCCGAGCACGGAAGTAAAGACCTCGCGGTGAATGTGGGACTTGATCCACGCGGAATTGGCTTCGAGATCCGCCGCGGAAAAAGGAATGTGCTTGCTGTCGAGGTAGGCGCGAAATGAATTCATCACCGCTTCGTTGACCCCGAACGAGGCGGTGATATTGCGCTGCTGGCCGAGATAATAGCGGGTGAAATCGCCGACGCCCTGGGAGTAGGAGAAGAAAACGTCGCGGCGCATCAGCAGTTCCTGGAATGCGTTGAGTTCCGGAACCTTCACCACCACGTCCGGCGTGATCCCGCCACCGCCGTACACCTTTCGGCCGGTGGAAGTAAATTTCAGTTCGGGCTTGGTGGGCGGCTTGGGATTATAGTGATAATCGTAGAGCGAGACGTCTTTGTATTCGCGCTGGATCAGGCGCCCACTCGGCGTGTAGTAGCGGGCGGTGGTTAGCAGCAGCGCGGTATCGTCGCTCAGCGGATACTGGGTCTGCACCAATCCTTTTCCAAAGCTTGTTTCGCCGACGATCAGGCCGCGGTCGTGATCCTGAATGGCGCCGGCCACGATTTCCGAGGCCGAGGCGCTTTGACCGTTGATCATGACGATTAATGGGACGTCGATGCCTTGATTTCCATGCACCGCTTTGTAGGTGCGTTCGCTGGATGCCCGGCCGCGGTGATACACCACCAGTTGCCCTTTTTCCAGAAACATCCCGGCCATGCCGACGGCTTCGTTCAGCAGGCCGCCAGGATTGCCGCGAAGATCCAGAATCAGAGCGTCGAGGCGCGGATAATTAATTTGCCGGAGCGCTTCAGCTAGATCGGCGTCGGTAGTTTCGTTGAATGAAGGGACGCGGACGTAGCCGATGCCCGGCCTTAGGAGCCCTGAATATTCGACCCCGGGGCGGGGAATTTCATCGCGGATGATGGAGACTTCGATAGGCGCGTCCCAGCCCTGGCGGCCGAGGGTGATGTGGACTTCGGTGCCCTTGGGGCCTTTGAGCAGGTCGGCGACGTCGCTGGTAGTGAGGCCTTCGCAGGGCTTGCCGTCAACTTTCAGGATGGCGTCACCGGGGCGAATCCCGGCTTTGTAGGCCGGCGAGCCCACGAACGGAGAAACCACTACAGTGAGATGATCGCGCGCGGCCACCTGCATGCCCACGCCGTAGTATTTTCCTTCTTGTTCTTCGCGAAAGGAGTCGTACTGCCGGGGATCGAAGAAATTCGAGTGCGGGTCGAGCACATGCAGCATCCCGGGAATGGCGCCGCCGTAAATAATTTTCTCAGAGTCGACCGGTTCGGCGTAGGAGCTCTGGACGGCGACGAGTACGCTCGAGAATTGGTGTACGGATACACAAATTTCCGACGCGTTGTTGGACGCCGCGCCATAAAGCGCGATGAAAGAGGCTGATCCGCAAAATATCAAAAGGAGAAGGAGAGGACCGCGGGCGCAGGGTGCGGTTTTTTGCGGACTCATCGGCATTTCTTGAATAATTCGACGCGAGTATATCATAGCGGCGCGCCTCCGCCGTTTGACACTCTTTCGGGGCTCTTCTATGATTCTGGGAGAGGAACGCCGCTAGCAACTCATGCTCAGCATCCCACATCTGGTCGTGCTTTTCACCGTCGCTCTGATCGTCTTTGGCCCGCACAAGCTGCCGGAGCTGGCGCGAAATTTGGGCAAAGTGGTTGCGGAGTTCCGGCGCATGACCGCGGACATGCGCGGGACGTTTGACCAGCATATGCGCGAGCTCGAGCGCGAGACCCAATTACTGGAGTTGAAGAAGGCGGAGTTTGCGCGAGCGGTGTCCGCAGCGAATGCTGGTGCGCCGATGCCGATCGCGGAGGCCGCCGCGGCGGCGGCCGGAGTTGTTGTGGAAGGCGCGAATCCGGAAACGGTCTCCGAAAATCCTACCGGAAATTCCATCGGCGGTTTTCCCGATACGCGTTCGGATGCTGCCTCCATAATGCCACTGGCGGGCACCGTGGTAGCAGAGCGTCCGACGGCCGCGCCGGAAACCGCGCCGGAAACCGTTCCGGAAGCGCCAGTGAACCTAGAAACCCGCGAGCTTTTTCCCGCCAACGAGGCCCCGCAATCCGGAGAGTTGTTTCCTGAGAAGACGACCAACGGAGCGGCGGCCGCGCCCGATTCGTCCTTCGAAAAATTGAGTCTCCCCAACGAGGAAGATGTCCACACTTCCTGACCTGACCGCGACTGCCGGCGACGCCATCACCCCGGAGGAGCCGGGCGGACGGATGTCGTTTTTCGAGCATCTGGTCGAACTGCGAAAGAGGTTAATCAATTCGGTCATCGCGATCGTGGTAGGCGCGTGCATTGGCGTTTCTGTATCGGAAAAATTTTTCGGATTCGTGGCCCGGCCGATGCAGACGGCGCTGCGAAATGCCCATCTGAACGACAAGCTGGTCTACACCAATCCCACCGGCGCGCTGAACCTGCTGATTACTCTAGGGCTGTATCTGGGACTGGTAATCGCGTCTCCGGTGGTGCTTTACCAGGTCTGGCTGTTCATTGCGCCCGGGTTGTACAAGGTGGAGAAAAAGGCGGCGCTGGCATTTGTCATGTCGTCCGTTTTTCTGTTCCTGTGCGGTATTTCCTTCGGCTATATGGTGATATTGCCGAACATCCTGAAATTCCTCATCAGTTTCCAGGGCCCATTCCAGCCGCTGATCAGCATCAACGAATATTGGGACCTGATATTGATGGTGATGCTCGGGCTGGGCGTGGTGTTCGAAATGCCCATCCTGATATTTGTTCTGGCGCTGTTTGGGATTGTGACCCCGAAATTCCTGCTGCACAATTTCCGGTACGCGATGCTGATTATCACCATCATTGCCGCCATCATTACGCCCACGCCGGATGCGACCACCATGCTGGTGTTCATGGCGCCGATGGTGGTGCTGTATTTTGTGGGAGTGCTGGTGGCCTACTTCGTGGTGCGCAGCAAGAAGCGCGCAGCGGAGAACGAGGCAGCGCAATCATGATCGCCGGCGGCGTTAGAAAAGCGCAAGGAACGCTGGCGTTTGGCGCGCCGCTCTGCGTCGCCATGGCGCTGACCGTATGCGCAGGCATTGGAGCAGCCACGCCGTCGTCGAATCCGGCGACTTCCGCGTCCTCTGGCGTTGCGAGCGCGTCTGCGTTCGCGCCCAGGTCCGCACCAGCGAGTACTGAGGATACCTTGCCCGCCACCCAGACCGGAGGATTCGATGGCGCGAGGGCCTACGCACACGTCGCCAAACTGGTGAGTTTCGGTCCGCATCCGCCGGAATCCGACGGGATACATCGCGCGCAGCAGTACATCGAGGCGGAACTCAAATCGTACGGCTGCCCGTTTGAAGATGACGACTTTCACGCGCCCACACCTATGGGCAATATGGCCATGAGGAATATCGTGGTCAAGGTGCCGGGAAGTGGTTCCGGAATCATTCTGCTGCTGACCCACTACGACACCAAGCGCGAAGCGAATTTCGTAGGCGCAGAGGATGGCGGTTCCTCTACCGGGCTGATGCTGGAAATGGCCCGGTTGCTTTGCGGCCGCAAAGATGCGAGCGCGGTCTGGATCGCTTTTCTCGATGGGGAAGAGGCGCAACTTGAGGAGTGGACCGATACCGATAGCGTCTACGGCAGCAGGGAACTCGCCGCGCGGATGGCAGTTTCGGGGGATTTGAAGCGAACCAAGGCGACAATCCTCGCCGACATGATCGGGCAAAATGGCCTGAAGATTCCGAAAGAGAGCTATTCGACGAAATGGCTGACCGATTTGGTGTGGGCCACGGCGGCGAGACTCGGCTATAAGGACGTCTTCGTTTCCAGGAGCATGCCCATCGAGGACGATCATCAACCGTTCCTCAAGCGCGGGGCCCCGGCGGTGGACATCATCGACTTCGACGGATTTGAGGCCTACTGGCACACCGCGCAGGACACCCTGGACAAAGTGAGCGCGCGAAGCCTGGGGATTGTGGGCCACGTCATTTTGGAAAGCGTTGCCGAGTTGCAGAAGAAGACTCATTAGAGCGACGATGCGTGGAGCGGGATCCGCGCAAATGAACCGTGCTGAAATTCCCGAACCCAAATGAAAATCATCCCAGTACGTTCGGCGGGCGGTGTGTATTCGGTGGAGTGCGGGCGCGGCGTGGCGCGCCGCTTGCGGCGCGCGATCGTGGCGGTGGGCGAATCGAGCGGTGTGTTTGTCGTGAGTTCGCCTTCCGTTTGGAAGGGGTGTGGGCGGCGGATCGAGCGGGCCCTGGCCGGCGGTGGGCGCGGCGCAGGCCGAGGCGACAGCTTCGGGCGCGTGATCTTTGATGACCGCGAATCCGCAAAACGACTAGCCACGGTGGAGGGGATTTGCCGCGATCTGTCGCGTGCAGGCGCGGATCGCGGATCGGTGCTGGTGGCGGTGGGTGGCGGCGTAGTGGGCGACGTGGTCGGTTTTGCCGCCGCGTCGTACCTGCGGGGTGTGCACCTGATTCACGTTCCGACGACGCTGGTGGCGCAAGTGGACAGCGCGATCGGCGGCAAGACCGGAGTGAATCTGCCTGAGGGCAAAAATCTGGTCGGCGCGTTTTATCCGCCGCACGGTGTGGTGGCGGATCCGGATTTGCTGGCGTCGTTGCCGGAGCGCCAATTCCGCTCCGGCCTCTACGAGGTGATCAAGTACGGAATCCTGGGCGACGCGAAACTATTCGATTACCTCGTGGCCCGGATCGATGCGTTGTTAGATCGGGACGCGGTTACCCTGGACTGGGTGGTGCCGCGGTGCATTGCCGCCAAAGCTGCGATCGTGAGCCGCGACGAACGGGACTCCGGCGAAAGGGAAGGTCTGAATTTGGGACACACGCTGGGCCACGCGCTGGAGTCCGCTACGGCGTACCGGCGTTACCTGCATGGAGAGGCCGTCGGTTGGGGAACTATCTTTGCGGCGTTGCTCGCGGTGGCCACTGATCGCCTGAGCATCACGGATGCCAGCCGCATCGCGCGGCTGGTGGCGCAAGTCGGTCCGTTGCCGGATCTGCGCGGCATTCGCGTATCGGATCTGCTGGTGCGCATGCGCGGAGACAAGAAGTCGCGCGCGGGGCATATGCGCTGGGTGCTGCCACTCCGCGTTGGGCGCGTCGAGCGAGGTTGCGAGATATCCGACGCGCTGGTGCGCGCAACGTTTGCGGAGCTGCCTCAAGTTTTTCGCGAAGCGGCCGCCGGCGGACATAACGCTCGGGCTGTCCGCCGCGCACGGTGACAGATCACGCAAGAAATGAAAGGGGCTGTTACGCACCAAGCGGCGAAAAATGACGCGGTGCCCGAGAAAGAGTTCCATGCTCCCGCGCCCGGAGCCCAGCCGGAAGGCGTGACCAGCGAGCGTGCCGCGGCGGTCTACGTCCGTACGATGTTTGGAGAGATCGCGCCGCGCTACGATCTGCTGAACCACCTGCTGTCTCTATCGATGGATCGCGTGTGGCGTCGGCGGACGGCCCGGCGATTCCGCGCCATTCTCCAACGGCCCGATGTGCAGGTGATCGATCTGTGTTGCGGTACTGGCGATCTGACGCTTGCGCTGGAACGCCGCGCCGGCGCCACCGCGGCGGCTCCGGCAGTCCAGGCGGCCCGCCGTATTCTGGGGGCTGACTTCGCGCAGCCCATGCTGGTGCGCGCCGCGGCCAAGGCCTCTCGCGCGCGCAGCCGCACCAGGTATCTGGCGGCGGACTCGCTTTCTCTGCCGTTCGCGGACTCCAGTTTCGATCTGGTCACCGCGGCCTTCGGTTTCCGCAACCTCGCTAACTATCAGCGGGGACTTGAAGAAATCGCGCGAGTGCTGAAGCCGGGCGGAGAAGTAGGCATTCTGGAATTTGCCGCGCCGCGTTGGTGGCCCATGGCGCCGCTGTACCGCTTCTATTTCCGGCGAGTGCTGCCACGGATCGGCGGAAAGATTTCCGGCAGCGCGCAGGCGTACGAATACTTGCCGGGATCGGTGGCGAAATTTCCGGAACCGGAGGAATTGGCGAAGTGGATGGAGCACGCTGGTTTTGAGGACGTGAAGTTCGAAACCTGGACCGGTGGTATCGTGGCGCTGCACCATGGACGGCGCCGGTAGCGTAATTGAGATGATCGACTCATATTTGCAGACTGGCGTGTGCTACCAAGCGGGCAGGATGACTCTGTTAGGATACCGAGACGTGCGAGTTCAGTAGGCATACACAAGGAGAGACAATGAAGAAATCGATTAGAATTTTGGCGTGCGCGGGACTGCTAGCGGTTTCAGCGGCCACGTCCGTAGTGCGGGGTGCGGGTTTGCCGCAGGATACAACTCCTTCCCAGGATTCTTCTGCGAAGCAGGACATGAAAGACGCCGGAAAAGATACCAAGAACGCTGCGAAGAAAACAGGGACCGCTACCAAGAAAACCGCGAAGACAGCGGGCACTGACACCAAGAAGGGTGCCCAGACGGCAGCGACCGACACGAAAAAGGGAACCAAGACCGCGGCCACGGACACGAAAAAGGGCGCGCAGACGGCCGGCTCGGATACCAAGAAGACCACGAAGAAAGTGGTCAACAAGAGTGCGGAGAAGACCGACGAAGGCGCCAAAAAAGTGGAAGACAAGACGCAGCCACCGCCCAAGCGGTAGCGCCGCCACTTTTGGCGGTAAGGCGCCGGGTTAGTTTTCCAGGCCCAGGATGCGGATTTTATTGAGCAGAGTTTTGTACGAGACGCCCAGCCGCTCGGCGGCGCGGGTCTTGTTCCATTTCTGTTCGTGGAGGACGCTTTGGATTTTCAGGCGCTCCACGTAGCTTAGCGCACGCTGCGAGACATCCTCCAGCGGTCCATCCCACAAAAATTCTTCGCGCAGCATTCCGGTGGGGATTTTCTCCGCGGCGGGCTTAGCGGTGGGCAATTGCAGGTCGCACGGCTCGATCGCCGGCCCCTTGGAAAGGATCGCGGCACGCTCGATGGCGTTTTGCAATTCCCGAACGTTACCGGGCCAGCCATAATTCTCGATCATCTCCTGAGCTTGCGGCGAGAGCACCAGCGCGGGCTTGCGAAATTCCCGCCGGAATTTTTCCAGGAAGTGTTCGGCGAGCAGCAAGATGTCGCTGCCGCGTGCGCGCAGCGGTGGCACGGTAATGGGCACCGCGGAAATGCGGAAGTAGAGATCTTCGCGAAATAATTTGTCGGCGACGGCGCCCTGCAGATCGCGGTTGGTGGCCACTACGATGCGCAGGCTGACGTCGATCGAAATCGTTCCGCCCACGCGTTCAAATTGCCGCTCTTCGAGCACCCGCAACAACTTACCTTGCACAGCCAGCGGCAACTCGCCAATTTCGTCCAGGAACAGCGTGCCCCGGCTCGCCAACTCCATTTTCCCGATTTTTCGGCTGCCTGCGCCGGTATACGCGCCCCGCTCGTGTCCGAAGAGTTCGTTTTCCACCAGCCCCTCGGGAATGGCGGCGCAATTCAACGCGACGAACGGCTGGTCGCGGCGCGGGCTCAGGTGATGGACGGCGCGCGCGAACAGCTCTTTGCCGGTCCCGCTTTCGCCGAGTAGTAGAACGGTGGCGTCGGTAGCGGCCACGCGCTGCACCATCTGGCTGGCTTCTTGCATGGAAGGATGTTCCCCGACGATGCGCGGAAAGCCGTAGCGCGCGGCGTATTCTTCGCGCAGCAACAGATTTTCACGCAGCAGCTCCTGCTGGCGCGCGGCGCGCTGCAGCAGCAAAGCCAGGTGTTCGAGATCCACCGGCTTTTGAATGAAGTCGAACGCGCCCTCTTTCATGGCGGTCACCGCTTCTTCCACCGAGCCGTAGGCGGTGATTAGAATTATCGGGAGCGCGGAATCCACTTTGCGGGCTTCGCGCAGGACGTCCAGGCCGGAGCATCCGGGGAGTTTCAGATCGGTAAGCACCAGCAGGTAGCGGCGATTGCGGACTTTGTCGACCGCGGTATTGCCATCTGGCGCTTCGTCAACGGTGTAGCCTTCGCGCTCCAGAAATTTCCGGAGCATAGCGCGTAATTCACTCTTGTCTTCAACCAGCAGAACCGGTTCCATAGTTTTGCTTATTCGCGTGCCCATCCCGCATCGCCGCCGCTTTTGCGCAGGTCATCCTCAAGATCGGAAATGGCTTTCTGGTCGGCGACTACCTGGTCCTTGGTGGCGTCGATTTTCTGGCGTGCCTTGATCAAATCGCTTTGCGAGTAACTCTGGGTCAGGCCCTTCTGCGGATCGGGATAATACTGGATGCTCAGCCGCCCAAAATCCTTCTGCTGGAGCGCCAGGCTGTCCTGGTCCCGTTTCAGTTTGGCTCGGGCGGTCGCGAAGCGTTCGCGCCACGCTTTTTCGTCGCCGGCGGCAGCGGCGGAATCGTCCGCAGCGGGCGCGGCTTCTCCGGCAGCGGCAGGCCGGGGCGCTGTGGTGCCTGGAATATTGTCGTTGTCCCAGACCTTGGTTTTGGCCTCGGAGGCTTTCTTTTCGCGGGTCTTGCGCGCGGCTTCCGCCAGAGATTGCTGCTGCGGAGGCTTGGCCACCGCCGGCACGGTCGCCGGAGGATTGCTGGGTGGCGGAGTTTTGTCAGATTGCTGCGGACCGGCGAATGCCGCGAGAGGTGCAACCAACAGCATCGCCGAAGAAATCCATAGGACGTGACGCATAGCCACCGCCTTCCTTCCGTGTTCCGGGCAAAAATCGAGATGCCATAGCTTAAATCCGCGAGGCGGGGTAGGCAATGGGCTGTGGGGTGGGGTCCTGCCGCAAAGGTAACCACAGCAAAAACTCGGCGCCGGGGCCATCGGTGCGGTTACGGGCCTCCACGCTGCCGCCGTGCTGCAAAGCGACCTTTTGGACCACCGCGAGGCCCAGGCCGGTGCCGTCGGACTTAGTGGTAAAAAAGGGAACAAAGATCTTCGCGATGTCGGCTGCGGGGATTCCCGGACCGCGATCGGCCACACAGATGCGCTGCCATTTCCGCCCGCCCAGGTCTTCGATGGTGGCCGAGATGGTTACTTGGGCTGGCCCCCCAGTGTCGTCTCGCATCGCTTCGCCGGCGTTGCGGACCAGGTTGACGATCGCTTGATGCAGCAGCGCCTCGTCACCGGGAAGCTCGGCAAAACCGCCAGCCACCTCGATCTGGCACTGCGGCAAAATATCCCGAACCTCCGCCGCGATTTTTTCCACCACCGCCTGCAAGTGAACCGTTTCGTAAGAAATTTCGATGGGGCGCGCGAATTTCAGGAATTCGGTCACCACGTGGGTGAGCGCACGAGTCTGTCCCAGAATACGGTTGGCGCAATCCGCCATCTCCCCCGGAGGCGCTTCGCTGCGCAGAAGTTGCGCGTACCCGGAAATCGTGGCTAGCGAGTTTTTGAATTCGTGCGCGATGCCCGCGGACATTTCGCCGAGCGCCGCGAGATTCTCCTTCCAGCGAATCTGGCGCTGCAGCGCGGCGAGTTCGGTGAGATCGCTCATCAGGCACAGCGCGCCTGTTACTTTCAATTCGTGTCCGGAAAAAGGATCGACGCCGGGCGTTTGCAGATAATTCCGCACCGTCCGCAGGATCGGAGAAATCGTCACCCCGAGTTGGCGCACATCGCCCGCGGGCGTGGTGTGTTGGACTTCGCCGCGCTGGTAGGTGTGCCCTTCGCGCAGGCAGGAAGAGAGCATAACCGCGAGGTCGGAATCCTTGCCGAGGACTTCCCGGTACGAGCGGAACTGCAAGCCGCGAAAACCAAGCGCGGTCTCGGCGGCGGGATTCGCGGTGGTAATCGCCCCAGTGGCGCCGACCAGCAGCAGGCCGGTGGGCATGTTGCGAGTCACTTCTTCGGTTAGCCGCTCGGATTCCTGGGCGCGTTCTTTTTCCAGCCGGTGCAAGCGCTCCAGCTCTTTTTCCTGGTTGCGCAGCTTTTCGATTACCCCTTGCATGGAAGCGGTGGCGAATGCGGAGGCATTTTCGATGTTCGGACTCACGTCTTTCCACTCTTCGGTTGGAACGGCGCGATTGCGGAGCGACTTATAGATCGCGATGCCCAGCACGAACACTCCGATCATTACGATCCCGCCGGCAAACAGCGCAGCAGGGAAGCCCGGCGGGAGTTTGCTGGCGGGCGTCAATGGTGCGGCCGGAGCCGCCATCAACGCTCCCATCGGAATCCCGATCGAAGCGGCACTCATAATCTTGGCAAAAGTGGCGATGCTCATCTTCATCTTCATGTTCCTGCGCTCACTGGAGGTGAAAGAGTCCTTGGTACCAATGGACGACCGGGTTGCCGAAAAAAACCACCAGCATCGCCGCCATGCCTAGAAACGAACCAAACGGCAATTCGTATTCGGAATCTTTTCGCCGCGCCAGGATGAAAGCGATGCCCAGGATGCTGCCAATCAGCGAGCCGGCCAGCAAAGTCAGCAAAGTGCGCTTCCAGCCCAGGAATGCGCCGGCCATCAGCATCATTTTCACGTCGCCGAATCCCATGCCCTCTTTTCCGCGCAAGCGAAAGTAACCTTCGGCGATCAACCACAGCACGCCCGCGCCCAGCGCAGCGCCGAGCAGCGCGTCGACGAGTGAAAGAATCGGCGCCGGAGGGGCGAAGTCGAACCACCGGCCGGATAGCCACATCGCGGTGCCGTCCTGTGAGGGCGTGAATAGACTCAGCAGCAGCCCCAAACCAAAGCCCACGAAGTTGATGACGTCGGGCAGAATGCGCTCGCGAAAATCGGTGAACACTAAAACGATAAGCAGCGCCGCGAAGATGGCCCACTTCAGCGCTTCAATCGTCAACCCAAACACCAGATAGCAGCACAGAAAGAGCAACCCGGTGAGAAATTCCACCAGCGGATACATCGGCGAAATCGGAGCCCGGCAGCTGCGGCACTTCCCACGCAGAATCAGCCAACTCAGCACCGGGATGTTGTCGTACGGGCGAATCTTCGCGCCGCACTTAGGGCACGCGGAGGCGGGCAAAACGATAGACTTTCCTTCCGGCAGCCGCAGGATGCAAACGTTCAAGAAACTGCCAATAATCAGCCCGAAAGCGAACGTGAACGCGCCCACGAGCCCCGAAGGATGCATGGATTGACTGTGCCACAAGGAGCAGGCCTCCACAACGCCGGCCGCACCGCCCCGTGACCCATGCCTAACGCTGCCCGTCGCGGTTGAGCGTTGTTGAGTCTACTCAGTAGCACCGACGATGATTCGCAGAACCAAGACCATGAGTTGGCATTTTCGTTCGCTATCGCCCCAGATCCTTTAGGTATTTTTCTTTGACCTTATACATGAACAGCAGGGTACTGCCAGAAAAGACACCAACGAAGTACTCCCCCTTCTGCGCAGCGGATGACACGCGCCGAACATCTGTCGCCGCAAATTTCGCGACAAGCGCGTCGCAGCTCGCCGAAGCACCGAACGCATTACCCCACGAAGAGGACACCAGCGACTGGTTCACTGCCTCAGCAACCACCGTCCCACCTTTATCTGAGATCAGTGCGATTCGAGTGACGGAACTACAACGGGGCCAGGGTGTGTGCCATATGCTCCGCCGAGGGCGACCACGGTCAAGCCTCGTAACGTGTCTGCGTGGGGCAGGTTAGCGGGATCAAACTGCAGGTATTGGCGGCGAGCCAGCTGGGCACTAAGTGCAATCCAAGATTCCGTTCTGAAGAGTTGAATCGATGCGTACTGGGCGAGGTTGACGTTCGCCAGGCCTGCAACCAACGCCTGCCCCATCGCGCTGCCCGCTGTTATCGTCACTCCTTTCCCGCCGCCTTGCGCCGCCGTCTGTAGTTCGGCGAGGCCCAAATAGTCTGCTTGCGTTTCGTTAAATGTCGATCGGATTCCCTGTGTTGAGGAAGAATCCGCGATCTCACTGGGCGGTTGTGAGGAGTCTGCCCCGCCTGTTGTGGGAGCCACCTCTCGATCACGCTGTTTGCCATTTTGGCAATAGAAGTCGGCGCGGACTAGATTACCAGGCTGTCCGCTGGCCGAGATCCGGCCGTCATCAGGAAATGTCCAAACCGCTGAATTGGGGGTCTGTGAGTCTGGCGTGCCATACAGTTGGCCAAACTCCTCGAGGGATTTCGCCCAATTGGCTTTCACTTGAACTACGACCTGCACAAGCTTCCTTTCGGAGAATATGAGAGATACTGAGCCCGAAGCTTCGCTATCGGTTATGGTCGCGTCCTCACCCGCCTCGGCTTGCTTAAACGCATCGCACCACTGCGCACCTTGCGTTTTGCTTGATGCGCAAAGATTCATCTTGGAGCCACTGATGCGCATAAAGTCTTCCCATGTTTCGCCCTGAGTCTGGTGCTTAAGCGTGGTCACCATTGGCCTTCCCGAGGAAACTGGACCGCGGTACTGGACGTCTTTTGAGGTTCGGGGAGCTGGGTCGGGCCTGAGTTAGGTGTGCCTGACGATGTTGCCGCTCGTGGCGCATCCGGGATTGGCCTGCAGGCCTGGGAACCAAAAATAGTCTCGCCTCGATATACGAAACCCCCCGAGTCTGCCAGGTTCCTGCACATCCACTTTGAGGAGTCAGGAGTCTGAGTCGTCTGTGCGTATACGGCGCACATCGGGACTGCATATAAGAGGGCAAACGCTGCGATGTTGAATGGTCGTATCATTTGGCTTTTGTCCTTTTCAGGCTTTGGCAGATGCAAACGGTTGACGGTCCAGTTCGAACCCCGCTCTCCTACGAATTTCCGCTAAGTGATGACTGAGACAATGGTACGGTTCCAGAAAGGCAATATAACGGATATAGATAACAGCGCCGTTTGGTTTCGGCGAGTTCGGCTATTTGGCCAATCTTCATCAACGGTTTCAGATTGTTGAGGGCCTGCGGTATTCGTGAATCGACCCCTTGCACGGAAAATGTTCCTTGGCTTCCAATACCGAGCAACGCTACGGCCTTCCCCCAAAGGCATCGGATCGCCAAAAACGAATTCCAGTCCTATTCTGGCCAGCTACGCGCATTTTGGTTTTCTCGCCGCTCGTGCAATGATTTCTGCACGCATGTTTTGGTTCGAACAAAAAGTCCGTCGCTACGAACACTCCCGCTGGGCCAACGAGCCCTCACGCCCGGTCATGCCGTTCCGCTGGGGCCTGGAACATATTGGCGGCCGAGCCGATGAGTCCGACCCGCGCGCATGGCTGGAAAATTTCGCCACCGACACCATCGCCCACAGCGACGAATGGTTCGCCGCTCCGCCCGCCGGCGACTACCGTTTGACCGGCCCAGGCGAAGCGCCCGGGGAAGCGGGCGTGCTCACGTTCACCAGCGCCGTGGAATCCCCGTGGCCAGAAAACAACGTGGTCTCCGCCCGATTTTTTCCTGCGCGCCAGTCCGGACCGGCGGTGGTCGTCCTCGCGCAGTGGAACGCCAAGTGGCACGAACAAGTGAGCGTTTGCCGTTGGTTGAACCGGCTGGGAATTTCAGCGCTCCGCCTCAGCTTGCCCTACCACGATCGCCGCGCCGTTCCAGGTCATCCCCGCGCGGATCACCTGGTCGGCGCGAACATCGGCCTGACCATGCAGGCCAACCGCCAAGCCGTGCGCGACGCGCGCCAGTGTCTCCGCTGGCTGGAAGCGCAGGGCTATGACCGCCTGGGCATGCTCGGCACCAGCGTTGGATCGGCGATTGCCTTCGTGGCCTTCGCCCACGAGAGAGCGGTGCGCGTCGGAGCTTTCCTGCACGCATCGACGTATTACGGCGAAGTGGTGGCCAACGGCCTCACCACCATGAACGTTTGGGAGTCATTACGCACCAAAGTCACTGAAGAAGAACTGAAACGCTATTGGTCGCCGATCAGCCCTTACCCCTACATCCCGAAGCTGCACAGCGCAGGAAAGAAAATTCTGGTGATCTACGGAAAATACGATCCGACCTTCTGGCTGCGGTTCACCCAGGAATTGCTGCAGGAAGTGCAGCACGAATCGGTAAGCATCGAAACGCTGGCGCTCCCCTGCGGCCACTACTCGCTAGGGGAACCTCCGTTTAGCTGGGCCGCAGGCCTGAAGTTCGGCCGTTTCCTATTCCAGGGCCTGAGCTAACCCGTAAGATCCGTTACACTCAGCGAAATGAAGAGCGAACACAATGAGGTGATCCGGGTTCAGTTCACGCGGCAGGCTGCACCCTTCGCCAATGCGGCTCCCATACGAAACGACGATCTGCTCCAGCGAATCGTCGACCTCGCTGGAGCGCGCGCCGACGACTGTGCTTTAGATATCGCTTGCGGTCCGGGCTTACTGGTCTGTGCTCTCGCAAAAGTAGTGAGACATGCAACCGGCATCGACCTCACGCCGGCGATGCTGGAACAAGCACGCCAACTCGAACACCAGCAATCCCTCCAGAATGTGACCTGGACGCTCGGAGATGTAACTCAGTTGCCGTATCGCGACCACGAGTTTTCCATCGTTACTTCCCGCTTCGCGTTTCACCACTTGCCGGAGCCGCTGCTCGCTCTGCATGAGATGGTTCGGGTGTGCCGGCCGGGCGGCCGCATCGTGGTCGCCGATAGCGCGCCCACGGCCGCAAAGGCCGACGCCCTCAACGCCATGGAGCGTCTCCGCGATCCGTCCCATACCCGAGCGCTGCCGCCCGAGGAACTTTGCGGTTTGTTCGCGCAAGCAGGTTTGCAGCCGCGCCTGGAGATGTATCGCCTGCCCGGAGATCTCGACAGCCTGCTAGCCCGCTCGTTCCCACAACCCGGCGATGCCGACCGCATCCGAAAAATCCTTGAAGCCTCGCTGCTGGATGACGCCCTCGACATGGCCACGCGCCGCGACGACGCGAAGCTCTTCTACGCCTTCCCGATCGCGATTTTGAGCACGCTGGTGCGCTAGCCACTGATGGCTGACCACCGATGGAATACTGAAAAGCGGGGACCGCCCCCGCACATCGCCATTTCGACGCGCCGGTGCGCGCTAACGCTTCGAGCCGGGCGGCGCGTAAGTGAAATCGACCAGCCCGTCGCGATAATCGATTTTTATGTCGAGCACGAAAAGCATCCGGAAGCCCAGTATCCCGGAAACCTCGGTGCCAATCGAATTGCTGATGTGATCCAGGCCAAACGTAGTGAGATCCTCGCGGTCCTGTTTGAAACGGGCGAACTTAAGATCCGCTTTGTTCGCGCGATACACGTCTTTCACCTCTCCGTTCAGTCCTTTCACTTGCGCGTACGGATCGCGGCTGATCTTGGTTACTTGCCTGGCGGCTTCCGGAGTGATCATGTTATCGAACGCCCCCGTATCGATCAGAAAAAGCATCGGTGCCGAATCGTTCACCGTGGTGGGAATCAGCAACATATGACCGAATCTGAAAATTGGGGTGTAATCCTTCATCTCTGGCGCAATGTAACGGTCGTGCAGATGAAGTCCCGGCGCAGGCTGCGAATCAAGCGTGGCCTCCGCCGGCGCTTCGTCAGGGTACGGCGGCAATGGAGTAAGCTTGAATTTCGCGGCGCGAAAATCGATGTCTACCAGATAGCTGCCGAATACGTCCGCGCCAATTAGCCCATCGTCGTCGACCACCGAATTTCGATTTACCACGTCAACGTAGCAATCTTCGAACTGCAGGTCGCCGATCTGGATGGAGTCCGCGAAACCAAGGTACCCTGGCGCGGCGCCCTTATCGCCAACACCCCGGGCCTCCGCTTCCACAATTTTCTTCACTCTGGCTCGTTCCGCTATTTTCTTGTCGATGGTGATGCCGCCGGCCCCGGTATCCAGCAACAAGCGTCCCGTAGCGCCGTTCACCTTCACTTTCATTGCGAAGCCGCGAATGCGGTTCGGATCGTCCATCAGTGTTTCCAATTTGGTTTGAGTGGAAGTGAGTTTCGAAACCAGGTGGCAGGTGTGCCGGGATTCGCCGTCTTCGTTTTCCAGCACCACCAGCTCGTGCTCCAGGTCTTTGCGATGCTCGGCATCGTCATTCGTTTCGTGGCTCAGATAGTCGCGGAGAAATGCCAGCAGCTCGCCGTGATTCAGAGTGCCCATGTAGGCACGCTGGATATCCGGATCCGCCGGATCCAGCTTGTAAGCGTGGGTGACGAAATCTTTTCCGCGTTTGTCATTGGACGTGGCGCGCGAGATTTTCGAGAGTCCCAGGTAGGAGCGCGCGTCGATATCGCAAGCCTTGAGCGGATTCACAAAGGAATCTTCCGCCTCTTTCAATTTTCCCTGGCGAAAATACACTTCGCCCAACGCGGTGATCGCTGGCGTCTTGCCCGGAGTCAGCGCCACCGCTTTCGACGCCGCGGCAAACGCGTCGTTGGTCTTCTTTTGTTTCAGGTAAACGCGCGCCAGCCCGGTGTAAGCAAGCGCGGCATCCGCGCTGTTCGACGCGATAATCGCGTTGTAGGCGGCCGCCGACTCGTCAAATCTTCCGGTGCGGTATAGATGCAAAGCTTCCGCCAGCGGAGCCGGAAGTACTTTCGGGGAAAGGTCAATCGTGCAAGTCAACGTCTTGGGCGACGTATTTGGCTGCTGTGGAGCGCCTGACGCAGGCGCCTGGCTCTTCGCGGCATCCTGCGCGCGCAACGACGGCGCGGGCGTAGCAATGGCCAGCGCACCGAGTATACCCAGCCAGGGCCTGACTCTAAATCTCACACGCCAGACCAGCCAAATCATGGCGCCACTTGCAGCGGTGCGGTCACGCTTCCCAGCCGGCCGGACGAGTTATCCCGCACCACAAACCGCACCGAATACTCCCCAGCAGGCAGAATCAACTCATTGTTGTAGTTCACGCCGGTGCTTTCCGCCTCTCGCAACGCCGCCTCCTTGAGATTGGCTTTCACATGCTGGCTGAACTGGTCCGCCGGGCTGCCCGTCGCCGTGCGCTATCGCAACCACCTCCAGGTCCAGGAGTCCATTCTTCGTTGAGTCCACCACGTTGGAACGGGGCGCCAGATCAATTTCGAACTGCACGCGGTTCTTCGCGCCGACTGCCTTTACACCCGTCCACCGAACCGCCAAGGGCACCCCGGTCCAATCCAGCGGCGAAGCCAGCGCGAGTTTCACGTCCGTGCGCTGGACATCTACCTGCTTGGCTTCCGGCGTAACGAAGAATCCGCTGCGCGCCCGCACCTCGATTCCGTTCCGTTTTACTTTTGCGTGTAACCTGTGCCATCCCGGCTTGGCATTCGGATCCAAATAATAGCCCAGCATGTAGTAGCTGGCGGAGTCGTCCGCGGCCTTCGCGAACGCTACATCCAGGTCGTTGCGATTGTAAAAGGCTTGCCCCCCGGTCATTGCTGCCAAATTGGCCATCGTTTCGCGACTGCCCTCAAAGAGCGATTCGTTAAAAGAAACCAGCCCTTCGATCCGGGACACATCCGCTCCCGGGAAGAAGACCACCAGGCCGCGCGCGTCCACCGGATATACCGCAATGTTGGCATCGTTCAACATCTGCAGCGTGCGTTCATAGAGCGGCTGCAATCGCGTCAACTCGCTGTCGTTCACCACCTCGGTGATGGACGGGAAGGTGGGTAGCGCGCCGGTGCTGTCTCGGCGATCCCCGAAAAGAGGTGCATTCACCAGGCCGCCTTCGCGATATGCCTGGGGCGAAAGCATGGCGCCCGATGCGGCGTCCAGCCCGAACGGGAACGATGCGGTGGCCCAAATCAATGACTTGCGGCCGGGGACGCCCGCGAAGGCCTCGGCCACGTGTTGGAACGCCTGCAGCGTCACTGTGATCGCCGCAGCCCGCCGGACGGTTTCCACCTGCGCGTTCGGCCCGCCCCCGTTGATAAAACCCATTAGGCCCTGCGCTTCGCCGTTGATTTCGGACGGATCAAAAGTCGCGCTCGACGGCCCAAGCGCCTCGGTCACTCCCGCCCCGAGCTCGTTCGGGCTGCCTCCCCTCACCATTGGAATTTCCCCGGTGACCTTCTTTAGGGCCGCCACCAGCACCGCCGGATCGGAGCTGAAATCGTGTAGCACTTGCACGCTACTCGACCGGATCGCCAGCAAAGCGCAAGGTTCCTGCGAATTCATTCGGTTGGCTAGATACTTGATCAATTGCTCGCGCGCAAAGCTCTGGTCGAGAAAGGGAGTGTTCACCAGGTCGAGCGCGAAAATGGTCAAGCGTTTGGGGCTGGCATCCCCGGCCATCGCGTTGGTGTAGACGCCTGGCCGCGGCGTCGGACGGCTCGCTCGGCCGGTGAAGGTTCTTATCTCTTCGAGCGCCGCCACCGGTTTCGACTTGCCATCTTCTTGAATCTCGAAGTCATCCTTGGCAAGGCCGGTAATATGTGTTCCCGCTTTGTCGCTCACCACCACCGGCGCCAAAACCAGGCCGGTTCGCGAAGTGAAGACTACTCCGCTGTCCTTTCGGTCCTGGGCCTTGGCGATGAGAGCAATCAACAGCAGAAGCGGAAGGGCGAGCCTCAGGGCTTTCATCAGAACCCTCACAGCGCAGCCTCGAAGACCCCCAAGGCGAGCGCGCCGAGCATACGTACCTCCGTGCTCTGCCACAACAATTTGTTAGTCAGTAAGCAGCAAACAATCATATACGCGCGGTTTCTGTGCTTCCACCCAGGGGGGCGAAAACCCGAAAACCGTTAACGCCCCGCCGCGCGCGCCCCGGAAAGAATCATGCAGGTGCTCGCCGCCTTGGCCACCAGCTTCCCGTCTCCGTCGCGCACCGTGCATTCGACGTACCCGGTAGTTTTCCCTCGCTGGATCACCACAGCTTCGGCCGTCAGCCGCGTCGTCCACACCGGCCGAAAGAACTGCATGCTCAGGTTGACGGTGGTAAACGATTGGTCGTGCTTGAGCGTGCTGACGAATGCCATGCCCATGGCGGCGTCGGCCACATCGCACAAGATGCCGCCATGCAGCGTGCCCATCGGATTCGCGTGCTGCGGACCGGTCTGCAGCGTGCCCACCGCGCGCCCGGCCGCAATTTCGCCCACGGAAAAGCCGATCAGATCGGCGACCGGAACCTTTCCCACCGCCGCCGCTCTGATCAACGGGTGCAGTTCCGGCGCGCTATTTCCAGGTGGCTGAGAATCGCTCATCATGCCCTCACTCGTCTCGATTTTGCGATGGGATGGAACTCGCTGCTCGAAGTGCACCACTAGTCAGCGCCCGAACGTTCGGTATAAAGTTGGTTATGGCTAAGTCCTTAGCCGCATTCGACAAAACTCACTGGTTCGTGCTGCTCGCCGTGTTTGCGCTCTCGCCGAGCCGAGTGCCGGCGCAGTCCGCCTCGGGAATACCGGCACAGCCTCCGCTCACTCTGTCACAGGCAGTGGCCAATCTGGTGCAGATGAACGCCGCGAGGTTCAAAGCTCTGCAAGGCTATCGCAGCCGCCGCACCTACAATCTCGATTACACCGGTTTCCCCGCCACGTTTCACGCGGAAATGACCGTCGACGTCACTTATACCGCCCCGGACACCAAGGAATTCACGATTGTGTCCGAGAGCGGCCCCAAATGGATGGTCAACCGCATATTGAAGAGGCTGACCGAAACCGAGCGCGACGCTCAGAAAGCGCCGAACCGCTCAGCCGTTGAACTCAACACCCAGAATTACGATTTCACGTCGCTCGAAAAACAAACCTGCACCGATGGCTGCTCCTACGTTCTTACTGTTCAGCCGAAGGTCCCGACTAAATTTCTATACCGCGGCCGCGTCTGGGTAAATGAGCAGGATTTCGCCGTATGTCGAATCGAAGCCGAACCAGCCAAGAATCCGTCGTTTTGGATTACCAGCACCGCCATCCGCCAGGACTACCAGAAAATCGGTCAACTTTGGCTTCCGTTGGATAACCAGAGCATTTCGGCGGCGCGCCTGGGTGGCCACGCCACCCTGAACATCAAATACCAGAATTACGACATTACCGCGGCCCCTCTAGCCAGTGACGTCGCTCCGAGTCAATAGACCGTTTGCACAGCCAACCTGGCTGTGCAAAGCCCGGACCATCTGTTACCCGCGTAGAAATTGCTGGAACCGAGCGCGAGCAATGAGTGCAGAGACCTTCGCGATGTCCGGAGAGAGCGACCGATCAACTTCCACCGTCGCCGAAACCGTCCGCACCAGGTCCAGAGCTTTTTGGGTCTGCGGCCCAGTGCGCAGTGGTGCCAGCAAGTCGATGCCTTGGCACGCAGAAAGCAGTTCCATCGACAATATGTTTTTCAAGTTTTCCAGCATCGACGAAAGCCGCCGCGCCCCGGCCATCCCCATTGAGACGTAATCTTCCTGATTAGCGCCAGTAGGTATCGAGTCCACCGAATGCGGCGCAGCCTGAATTTTCGTCTCGCTAGCCAGCGCCGCAGCCGCAATTTGTATCAGCATGAATCCGGAATTGAGCCCGGCTTCGCGCACCAGAAATGCCGGCAGCAGGCTAGTCTGCGGATTGGTCATCTGCTCGATGCGCCGTTCGGAGATGCCCGCGAGCGTAGCTAGCGCGGCGGCCAGCTGATCGGCGGCCATCGCCAGCGGCTGGCCATGAAAATTGCCGCCGCTAATCACCTCGTTGGTGTCCGCGAAGACCAAAGGATTGTCGGTCGCGCTGTTAAGTTCGATCGAAAGTGTCGCGCGGACTTGCGACAGCGCGTCGCGTACCGCGCCGTGCACTTGCGGCGCGCAGCGCAGGCTGTAGGGATCCTGCACTCGCGGGTCGGCGTCCATCGAGCGATGCGATTCGCGAATCGCGCTGCCTTGGGTCAGCCGTCGAAGATTTTTGGCGCTCGTAGCGTGTCCCGCGAACGGCCGCACCGCCGCAATGCGCTCGTCGAATGCCGCCGGGCTGCCCCGCAGCGCGTCGAGCGAAAGCGCCGCAGCTACGTCGGCGGTATCCGCCAGAATTTCGGCGTCGCGCAAGGCCAAAGCCAGCAGCGCTTGCATGCCTTGCGTGCCGTTGAGCAGCGCGAGGCCTTCCTTCGCCTCAAGCTGCAGTGGCGCGATGCCGGCGCGCCGCATGACCTCGCAGCCAGGAATTCTTTCCCGCTGATAAAAAGCTTCGCCTTCGCCGATCATCACTTGCGCGAGATGCGCCAGCGGCGCCAGATCTCCGGACGCCCCCACCGAGCCCTGCGACGGAATCACCGGATGCACGCCTTTGGCGAGCATGGCGCAAAGAATGTCCACCACCACCGGGCGTGTTCCGCTGAATCCTTTCGCAATGGCGTTGGCGCGCAGCAGGATCATCGCTCGCGTTTCGTGTTCGCTAAGCGGCGCGCCCACGCCGCAGGAATGGCTGCGCACCAGATTGGTTTGCAAGGTGCGAATCTGTTCGCGCGAAATGCGCACCGAAGCCATTTTGCCGAAGCCGGTATTGATGCCGTACGCGGTGGAGTTCGATGCCACCAGTCGATCGACTACGTCCCGCGACGCCTGCATGCGCACGCGAGCCGCAGGATCCAGCACAGCAGTCTCTTCGTTGAATACCACCTCGAAAAGTTGTTCCAAAGTGAGGTCGTTGCCGCTAAGTGCGAGGGTCATATTTTGGGCGTTGCTTCCAGGTCGGCAGCGGTTATCGTGGCGGCTTGGCGCGGCGTGTCGGGAAAATAAGCGCGATATTTTTCGGGTAGGGTCCGCGGACGGCCGGAGCGATCGCAATATACGTGAACGGTTTCGCCTTCCGCGCACAGTTCGCCGGAGGCGTGGTTAATAATTTGATAGGCGAAAGTTACCATGCGGCGTTGCGAGCTAGCGATTCGCGTCCGCACCCGCAGCAGATCGTCGAACCGCGCCGGCCGCTTGTAGCGGCAAAAGGCTTCCGCGACCACAATAAAAGTATCGTCGTCGGCTTCCATTTGTTTGTACTCGAAGCCGAGCTGCCGGCACAGTTCCACCCGGCCCACTTCAAACCAGGTGAAGAAATTGCCGTGGTAGACCACTCCCATCTGATCGGTTTCAGCGTAGCGCACCCGCACCGTCGCTTCGTGGAATTCACTCATGTCGTTGGAAGTGTAGCAGAGCGCGCCGTGACCTTCAGCCCTCTAACCCGCAAATCGGAATCCCGCTGTAACAACAACGTCGGCGACGCTTCCGAATGAATCGTGGCGCCTCATTGTCCGGACCATTTGGGCGGCCGCTTCTCCAGAAACGCGTTCAGTCCTTCGCGGAAGTCCGGCGTCGAACGAATCGCCACGCTCTCGCGAATAGCGATTTCCAAATCTCGCTCAACGTCATCGTGATTCCACTGCAGCAGAATTCGCTTGGTAGCCGCGAGGCTCGTCGGGCTCAGCGCCACCAGCGATTCCGCCAGCGCGCGAGCCTCTTCCATCAGGGTCTCCGCAGGAACCGAGCGCGTCACCAGTCCGGCAGCCAGCGCCTCATCGGTTCCGAAAATTCTCCCGGTAAGCAACAACTCGCGCGCCCGCTTCTCGCCCACCTGCCGGATCAGAAAAACGGAAACAGCGGCAGGCAGAAATCCGATCTTCACCTCGGTATATCCAAATTTCGCCGCAGGAACCGCCAGGGTGAAATCCGCAAGCGTAGCCAGCCCAGTGCCGCCAGCAATGGCGGGACCATTCACCGCAGCAATTAGTGGTTTGGGAAACGCGTAGACGCTTTGGAACATCCCCACCATCCGCCGCACCTCCTGGTATTGGTCAGCAGGAGATTGCGTGGCCAGCGCGCGCAGCGATTCAAGATCCATGCCGGCACAAAACGCGCTCCCGGCCCCAGTAATGACGGCGACGCGCGCCGGTCCGGCCGCCACTTCGGCCAGCACCGCCGGAATGTCGAGGAACATCTGCGTGGAGATAGCGTTGCGTTTCTCGGGCCGGTTGAGCGTGATCGTAGCGATTTGATCTTGAACCGCAAGCAGCAGCGTCGAATAACCCATGCGCAAAGGTTAACGCGGAGTCGGGTCCATAGTCGAGATCACCGTGCAAAATTGTCAAAGATACGCCGGTTGCCATCACCCGGCATGGCGAGACTCTTGGTGTGTATGTCCCCACCCCACGCAAGCAGCCTAAGACTGCGGACGTCGCTGAGCTAAAGGCGGCCGCGAAGCGATTGGCGGAGGTTTTAGCGGATGTGGATGAAGATGAGTTGGTTGCCGAGTTTAACGAAGCGCGTCGCCGAGGGGAACGCGCATCTCGTTGAGCTGCAATGTTCGTCTTGGAAGCCAATATTTTGATTCGCGCGGTCCTAGGTCGCCGCGTTTGCAGCTTCTCGAGACCTACGCAGCCCAGCGGGCTCCAAAATACAGCTTGTCATAACCACAAACGCGCAGACCGTTGCAGTGCTTGCGGTACAGGGTTTGACGCCCCTATGTCTTGAGCCAGCGCGGGATTGGTCCCGACGGTAAGATAAGTGTGACCTGTCAGGAGGTGTTCCATGAAAAACGAAAAATACTCCGATCAATCCCGCTTTCGAGCGTAGCAGCAAACTCCGGAAAGGGTATCCCTCAGAAACGCGTGTCAAGCGAGGTCTGCGGATAGTCCACGGTGAAAAGGAACTATTCGAAAAACTGGGACGCAACGATCTCTGTCCCGGTGGTTCTGCGCGCCGGTTTCAAAAAGTGTTGCATGCCGTCTGGCCGATTTGACGGCACCGATCGCAATCACTTTTTTCAGGGAATAATTCTACGATGGCACGGGCAACTTCAGGTTGCCCGTCTCCGCATTTTGCTCCGGTGTGGAGTCCTTGGTCGGGCGCTCAGATGCGAATGGTGCCTCTTAGACTAATTCGGTTTGGAAGTCTCAGCAGGCGGTTCAGGTGCTTCCGTTTCTTCTTCCGGGTGCGAGTATTTTTCGCGCAACGTGCCGGTGATCGCGCAGGCGATGGCCAGCGACCTGGTATCGATCCCAGTGGGGACGCCGCGGGCCGCCAGCGTAGTGAGAATGGTTTCTGTGGGAATGTTGCCGACCAGGAAATCGCCGGCGAACGGGCACCCGCCCAATCCAGTGAGCGCGCCGTCGAAACGGCGGCAACCCGCTTCGTAGGCGGCAAGTATTTTTTCGCTGGCGGCTTCTGGCCGGCTATGCAGATGAACTCCGAGCTCCACTCCGGCGACGACTCCCTTTACGCTGCTATAGAGTGCGGCCACATCATCCGGCGAAGCAGTGCCAACCGTGTCCGCCAACGACACAGTGCGCACGCCGACGTCCTTGAGCCAGACCAAGGTATCCTCAACAATTTCCGGACCCCAGGGCTCATCGTAAGGATTACCAAACGCCATCGAGATGTACACCACCAGCTCGCGATCCGCGGCTTTGGTCGCCGCACGAATCGTTTCCACCAGCGCGCGACTTTCCGGACGCGACATATTGGCATTAGCACGCCGGAAATACGCGGAGATCGAATAAGGATAGCCAATGGTAGTCACGCCCGGCGTAGCCAGCGCACGGTTGAGCCCTTTCTCGTTCACCACAATCCCGATAATCTCCGGCGCGGTAGCGGAGCCGGTAGGCCCGGCAGAGCCCAGCGCGTTCACGCCAGCCATCACTTGTTCGCTATCCGCCATCTGCGGCACGTGCTGCGGCGAAACAAAACTCACCGCGTCCAGATGACGGAATCCCAGGCTCAGCAGACGCCCGAGGTATTCCACTTTCTCCGCGGTGGGAATGATGTCCGCGAGACCCTGCCACGCATCGCGAGGGCATTCGATAACCGTAACCGGGGATTGCGCTGGCGGAGACGCGGGCCTGGAATCGGAAGGGGGATTCACGTCTGCAGGACTCCTGTTTTGAATTCGGCTACGTGCGGGTTGAGCGCGGCGGCGGTGAGAGCCCAGATCAGCGCGTCCCGCGTTTGCGCTGGATCGATGATCGCGTCCACCCATAGCCGGGCCGCAGCGTAGCGCGGATCGGTTTGGCTGTCGTACGTGGCGCGAATCGATTCGTAAAGCTCTTTTTTCACGGCGTCGGTAATTTTTTGGCCTTCACGTTCCAGTTGCTTCAGTTTGATTTCCACCAGCGTGTTCGCCGCGGCATCGCCGCTCATTACCGCATACCGCGCCGTAGGCCACGCAAACAGGAACCGCGGATCGTACGCTTTGCCGCACATGGCGTAGTGGCCGGCGCCGAAGCTGCCGCCGCAAATCACCGCGATTTTCGGGACTACGCTGTTGGCGACCGCGTTCACCATCTTCGCCCCGGCGCGAATGATCCCGCTCCATTCCGCTTCCTTGCCCACCATAAATCCGTTCACGTCGTGCAGAAAGACCAGCGGGATCAGATTCTGATTGCAGTCGAGAATAAACCGCGCGGCCTTATCCGCGGATTCCGTATAGATCACCCCGCCGAATTCGATCCGCCGTTCGTTGGTTCCCGGCGCGGAGATCTGCACGTGCTTTTTCTGGTTGGCAACGATGCCCACGGCGAACCCGCCGATGCGCGCGTACCCGCAGATCAGCGTTTGGCCGTACTCGGCGCGGTATTCGTCGAAGTGGCTGGCGTCCACGATCCGCGCGATCACGTCGCGCATGTCGTATTGCCGCGCCGGATCGGAGGAAAACACTCCATAGATTTCTTCCGCGGGGTGCGCGGGAGGCGCCGCCGGCTTGCGATCGAACGGCGCGCCGGGGCGATGGCCTTGCAGGTCGATCAGCGAGCGGATCCGCGTCAGGCAAGCATCGTCGTTGGGTTCCCGAAAGTCGATCGTCCCGCTGGTTTGCGCGTGCATCTTGGCGCCGCCCAATTCCTCCGCAGAAGTTTTCTGTCCGATCGCGGCCTGCACCAGCGCGGGTCCCGCGAGAAAAAGTCCGCTGCCTTCGGTCATCAAAATGTGATCGCACATTACCGGAAGGTACGCGCCTCCGGCCACGCACATGCCCATGATCGCGGTGGTCTGCGGAATTCCCATCGCGCTCATCACCGCGTTATTTCGAAACACCCGGCCAAAATCGTCGGTGTCCGGAAATACGTCTTCCTGCAGCGGTAGGAACACGCCCGCCGAATCGACCAGGTAGATGGTGGGGATCCGATTTTCAATCGCGATGTTCTGCGCGCGAATTACTTTTTTGGCGGTCATCGGAAAAAACGCGCCCGCTTTTACCGTGGCGTCATTGGCGATGAGCATTACCAGACGGCCGCTAACTCGCGCCAGGCCGGTGATTGTCCCTGCCGCGGGAGCGCCGCCCCATTCGGTGTACATATCGTGAGCGGCGTAGAGAGCGAGCTCAAAGAAGTCGGTATTCGGGTCGATCAGTTTGGCGATGCGTTCCCGCGCGGTGAGCCGCTGCTTTTTGTGCTGCGACTCGATCGCTTTGGCGCCGCCGCCCTGCCGAATCTGCTCTTCTTGAGTTTTTAGCGCGGCAAGCAGGTCGACCATCTGGCGGTGGTTCCGCTGATAGGCCGTGGATTGGGGATCCACGGCAGAGCCGATGACCGCATTTTCCTTCGCCAAGAGTGTCCTTTCGCGGTAGAAGTTTTTTTCAGCGGCCGTACGCGCCACGCGCCGTGCGTGACCACAAATAGCCCAGGAAAGTATAAGCGGTTCCGCAGCGTAACGCGAGACGCACCAGCCTGAATCTCGACGAGCTTTCCTACGATCTGCGAATGGTCCGTCCCGGCGGGGATGTGCGCTGGGTAAAGACATACCGAAAGCTGTTGCAGGGCCCAGGTGGCAAGCCTCGCGGCGCGATGGGGATTATAGAGGACATCACCGAGCAGCGCGCCAAAGACGACCAGCTGAAAGCGGTCAGGGAACAAGCCGAGGTCGCGGAATTGCATTTTCGGACCCTCTGCGAACAGTTGCCGCTGGGAATTTTTCAGGCGGACGCGAACGCCAACAATCTCTACGTGAACGGCCAATATGCGGAGATTATCGGTCGAACGCGCGAGGAAGCTCTGGGCTCAGGATGGTGGAAGTCCATCCATCCGGACGAAGTAAAAGCCATCTCGACCGCCTGCCCGAGTCGAATGAGAGTTCCGCAGAGGTGCGGCTGCTTTGGCCGAACGGAGAGGCCCGATGGGTTCGTGTTAGCCGGCGCGTTTCGGAAGGTGTTCCCGGTGCACCGAGCACCATGGTGGGCATCGTGGAAGACATCACCGAACGCCGTGCCAAGGACCTTCAGCTGAAAGCAGCGAAGGAAGCCGCGGAACCAGCCAGTCAGGCGAAGAGCGCGTTCTTGGCGGCGATGAGCCACGAAATCCACACCCCGATGAACGGGATCATCGGCATGGCGAGTTTGCTCGAAGATACCGAACTGAAGCCTGAGCAGCGCGAATATGCGCGGATCATGCGCGCCTCGGCGAACTCGCTGCTGACGATTCTCAACGACATCCTGGATTTTTCCAAGATCGAGGCCGGAAAGATGGAGATCGAGCGCCGGCCGTTCGATCTGCGCGCCACGGTGACAGAGACCGCAGCGCTCTTTCAGCAGCAATTCGCGAACAAAGGCCTGGAACTGACGGTGAAGGTGGCGTCCGGCTTGCCGGCGCGAGCGCTGGGCGATAGCGGACGAGTGCAGCAGGTGATGCGCAACCTGCTGGGAGACGCGATGAAGTTTACCGAGCAGGGGCGCGTGCGGGTAGGTGGCGCAGGAGAACCGGGACGGAAAATCGGAGTTTCGCTTTTCCGTGGAAGACACCGGCAGTTGGAATCCCGCCGGCGAAAGTAGATTTGATCTTTGAGAGTTTCACCCAAGCGGATACTTCGACGACCGGCGGTTCGGCGGCACCGGATTGGGATTGGCGATCTCCAAGCGGCTAGTGACCATGATGGGCGGAACGATGGGCGTCAGCAGCGAGCCCGGCCAGGGATCGACGTTCTGGTTCACGTTGCCGATGGTGCTCGCTGCAGGGCGGAGGCGGAGCAAAATCCGGAGCGAACGCTCGATCAGCGAGAGACGGTGCAGGAGCCGGACATAGCGCCCGGAGCCCCCGAGGAACTGGAGTTTGCCCACGCGCGCGTGCTGGCGGTGGAGGACAACGCTGTGAACCAAAGGTTGGCGGTGTGGATGCTCGAGAAGATGGGATCCGGCGTGGATGTGGCCTGCGACGGAAGCGAGAGCGTGGAAATGGCCATGAGGCATCCTTACGCGGCGATCTTCATGGATTGCCAAATGCCGGAAATGGATGGGTTCGAGGCCACCCAGGAAATGCGAAAGAGGGAATCGCCCGAGCAGCGGTGTGCGATTGTGGCGATGACCGCCAACGCGATGCGCGGAGACCGGGAGAAGTGCCTCGCCGCGGGAATGGACGACTACATCTCCAAGCCGATATCGAAGAACGACCTGGCGGAAGCGCTTCGGCGAAACATTCGGCGGACGGATCCCGTGCCGGCTCTGTAGGGAAGGCGTCGATGCGCTAAGGCGCAGGTTGTTGCGAGGCAATTCGCTGGCGAATGAAATCGACGATTTCCTGGGTGGAAGTTCCCGGAAGAAAAACTTCGGCGATGCCTTGTTTCTTCAGCGCCGGAATGTCCGCCTCGGGAATGATGCCGCCAATGAGCACGGTGACATCATCCATGCCCTTTTCCCGAAGAAAGTCCATCAGGCGGGGGCAGATGGTGTTGTGGGCGCCCGACAGAATGGAAAGGCCGATCACCTGGACGTCTTCCTGAACGGCCGCGGCGGCGATCATTTCGGGAGTCTGGCGAAGGCCGGTGTAAATCACTTCCATGCCCGCATCGCGCAGGGCGCGGGCGATAATTTTCGCGCCGCGATCGTGGCCGTCGAGGCCGGGCTTGGCGATCAGGACTCGGATTTTATTTTCGGGCATTTGGGTTGAGTCGTTTGCCGTTTACGCGGCGAACGAAGCTACGTTAACACGATCGGACGCGCTCTGGCGCGGGTGGCGTGCGCATGCGCTTCGGATTTCGTGAGTCGGAGAAGATACAACCATAGAACCGCAACCCTCCCTGCTCAGGTGACGTTGATTTCTTCGTACAGGCCGAAGGCGTCGCGCAAGACATCGCAAATTTCGCCCAGCGTGGCGTAAGCCTTTACGGCGTCGTAGATGAACGGCATCAGGTTTTCCTGGGTGCCCGCGGCGCGGCGGAGCGCGGAGAGGCGGCGCTCGACTTCGGCGGAGCTGCGATCGGCGCGCAGCTTGGCCAGGCGAACGGCTTGGCGTTCGGCTACCGACTCGTCGATCTGCAGGATGTCGATGGGCTTCTCCTGCGCGACGAAATCGTTGACGCCGACGATGATCTTTTGTTTGCGGTCAACGGCCATTTGATAGAGGTAGGAAGCTTCGGCGATTTCGCGCTGAGGATAAGCGCGTTCGATGGCGGCGACCATGCCGCCCAGGGAGTCGATCTTCTCGAAATAGTCGAGAGCGCCGCGCTCGACTTCATTAGTCAGGGCTTCGACGAAGTAGGACCCGCCGAGCGGGTCGGCCGTATTTGTGACCCCGCTTTCGTGAGCGATGATTTGCTGGGTACGCAACGCGAGCGTGGCGGCGAACTCGGTGGGCAGCGCCCAAGCTTCATCCAGCGAATTGGTGTGCAGCGATTGGGTGCCGCCCATTACCGCGGCCAGGGCCTGCAGCGCGGTGCGCACTACGTTGTTGTAGGGCTGCTGCGCGGTGAGCGAACAGCCGGCCGTCTGGGTGTGAAACCGCAACGCCCAGGAGCGCGGATTTTTAGCGCCAAAGCGCTCGGTCATCACGCGATACCAGATGCGCCGGGCGGCGCGATATTTGGCGATCTCCTCGAAGAAGTCGCTGTGCGCATTAAAGAAGAACGAGAGGCGCGGAGCGAAATCGTCGACCTCCAGACCGCGGCGAATACCCCAGTCAACATACTCGATGCCGTCGCGCAGGGTAAACGCCAGTTCCTGGATGGCGGTGGAACCGGCTTCGCGGATGTGATAGCCGCTCACCGAAATGGGATTGAACTTGGGAGTGTGGCGCGCGCCGAATTCCAGAGTGTCGATTACCAAGCGCATGGAGGGGGCAGGCGGGTAGATGTATTCCTTCTGCGCGATGTATTCCTTCAGAATGTCGTTTTGCAGAGTGCCGCCCAGAGTTTTCCAATCCGCGCCTTGTTTTTCCGCCACCGCCAGGTACATCGCCCAGATGATGGCGGCTGGGGAATTGATGGTCATGGAGGTGGTGATTTCGCTGAGCGGTATTTGGTCGAAAAGAATTTCCATGTCCGCGAGGGAACTGATGGCCACACCGCACTTGCCCACTTCGCCTTCGGAGAGCGGGTGGTCGGAGTCATAGCCCATCAGCGTGGGCAGGTCGAAAGCGACCGAGAGGCCGTTCTGGCCTTGTTCCAGCAGGTATCGAAAGCGCCGGTTGGTGTCTTCCGCGGTGCCGAAGCCGGCGAACTGGCGCATGGTCCACAAGCGCGTGCGGTACATGGTGGGATGAATGCCGCGGGTGTACGGAGGCTGGCCGGGAAGCCCGATTTCCTGCTCGATATTTTCGTTGGCGAGGTCGGCTTGGCTGTAGAGACGCCGAATGGGATGGGCGGAGATGGTGGTGAATTCCGCGGTGCGCTCGCCGGATTTATCGAGCGTAGGCTGCAGCACCGTTTTCTCCCATTGCTGTTCAGCCGGGGATGGAGCTCGGGTGGCGGGAGGGATAGATGTGGCGGCAGTGCTATCGCTGGGCGTGCTGGTTCGGGTTCCTGAGAATTCTTCGCTCATGTGAACGACTCCCGACGCTGAGAGGCACGAGGGACGATTTCACCCCAGTTTAGGCCAAATCGCCCACCCAGCGTCAATGGATTCGACCGTGCGCCACCGCTCAGTGACGTGGGGGGAGCGGCGTCAGCTAGGTCTGCGGTTAGCGTGTCGCGATCCCAGTTAGACGGAATCTTGCGCTGAAAACTGGACTTGTGAAGAGTAAATTTGTAGGCATTCGGGGGATTTCTGTCTTAGAATCATGTAGATCGGGGAGGGTATCTCCACCGTGTTGCTATTCAGATTTGGGGTGCTTGGGTGGTCTCGATTGCATCCGCCCAAGGAAAAAATGAATGAAAATCTGCCGGTATTCGGCAATTTCCTACCCTTTAGAATCAGGCAGATACCTGAGGGTATGCGGCAGCGCTGCGATTGGGAATGAGAGCTGCTGGCCGGGGCTCGTCGTAGTGTTACCGTG
>Ga0302324_100002214_pt1 | contig 45641 bp, 42 predicted proteins | sample Palsa_T0_1_FD_201949 | JGI IMG/M metagenome (GOLD analysis project Ga0302324, IMG submission 201949) | Peat permafrost microbial communities from Stordalen Mire near Abisko, Sweden - Palsa_T0_1 | ecosystem: Environmental > Terrestrial > Soil > Palsa > Peat permafrost | place: Sweden: Abisko... | reverse complement strand
GGCCTGTGTGCTGCCTCCGCACGCGCTCGGCCCCGACATGCTCCGCCAGATCGCCGAGCAGACGACCGGGATCGCCCGCGGGCTCGGCGTCGTCGGGCTGCTAAACGTTCAGTTCGCGATCCACCGCGAGGAGCTGTATGTGATCGAGGCGAACCCCCGTGCCTCGCGGACCGTGCCGTTCGTCTCGAAGGCGATCGGATTGCCGGTCGCGAAGCTGGCCTGCCGGATCATGCTCGGCGAGCCGCTCGCCGACCTCGATCTGCCCGCTGACACGACCAACGGGCATGTCTGCGTCAAGGAGGCGGTCCTGCCGTTCGACCGTTTCGCCGGCGCGGACTCGCTACTAGGGCCGGAGATGCGCTCGACCGGTGAGGTAATGGGGATCGCCCGTGACTTCCCGACCGCGTTCGCGAAGGCCCAAGCCGCCGCTGGATCGAAGCTTCCCGGTGGCGGGACCGTCTTCATCACCGTCGCCGACGGCGACAAGCAGGCCGCGATCGGGATCGCGATGACGCTGCACGACCTGGGCTTCGAGATCATCGCCACGCGTGGGACCGCGCAGGCAATTCGGCGGATGGGAATCCCGGTCGAGACGATCAACAAGATCGGCGAGGGGTCACCGCACGTGGTCGACTGGATCGAACGGGGCGGCGTCGACCTCGTGATCAACACCCCGGTCGGGACCGGCGCGCGCGCCGACGGGTACGAGATCCGTGCCGCTGCGATCGCCCGCCGCATTCCTTGTATCACCACGATCGCGGGCGGGATGGCGGCCGCGCGGGCGATCGGCGCGGCGCGGGGAGGCGAGCCCGAGGTGATGTCGCTGCAGGAGATCCACGCGCGGGCGAGCGGAATCCTGTGACCGCCGCACCGCGTGTGCTCGCCCCGTTCGGCCGCCGCGGGGCGCGCGTCGTCGACCGGCGCGTGTATGGCGCGTACGTAGTGCTCCGGTGCGCCGATCCCGACGGCCCGCGCCCCCGCGCGGGTCAGTTCTACATGCTCGCGGCCGAGGCCTGGGGTGGGGGAGACGGCGAGCGTCCGTTCCTGCCGCGTGCGTTCAGCGCGCTCCGCGCGGGGGCCGGTCAGGGAGTCGAGTTCCTGATCGAGGATGTCGGTCCTGGCACCCACCGGCTGTGCGAGCTCGAGCCCGGTCAGGACCTGCTGCTGGTGGGGCCCCTGGGCGTGGGATTCGGTGCGCCCGCCGACGGCCGCCGCCCGCTCCTGGTGGGTGGTGGGGTCGGGATCGCGCCGCTGGCGATCTGGCAGGACGAGCTCGGCGGCGCGTCTGCGCTCCTCGGCTTCCGCGACGCGGCGCGTGCCGAGGGTGCCCGGCTGCTTGCCGACGCCCAGGTCGCCACCGACGACGGTAGCGTTGGCCATCACGGGCTCGTCACCGATCTGCTGCGCGACCAGCTCGACCGCGATGCTCACGCGACCGTCTACGCGTGCGGCCCGCCGGCGATGCTCGAGGCGGTGAGAGCACTCTGCGAGGACCGTGACACACCAGCGCAACTGGCGCTCGAATCAGGGATGGCGTGCGGATTCGGCGCCTGCTTCGGCTGCGTGGTGCCGACCCGGCATGGCTACATCCGGCTGTGCGTGGACGGGCCGGTGCTCGAGGCGTCAGAGCTGGATACGGCGTTGGTCGGTGGGGAGCTGGTTCATTGAGTGCGGACCCGGCAAGGCCGCCGATGTCGACCGAGCTGTGCGGCATCGAGCTCGCCCATCCGATCATCAACGCGTCGGGCACGTTCGATGCGATCGCGGCGCGGCGCGTGTTCGGGGACGCGTTGATCGAGCGCTTTCCGTTCTCCGCGTTCGTGTCCAAGACGGTCACGCTCGCGCCGCGTGAAGGCAATCCGCCGCCGCGCCTGTGGGAGACCGCAGGCGGCCTGATCAACTCGATCGGCCTGCCGAACAAGGGCCTGCGGCGCTACCTCGCCGAGGATCTACCGGTGCTCGCGGGGTTGCCGGTGCCGCTGATCGTCAACGTGATGGGGTTCACCCGCGAAGAGGTAGCCGAGCTCGTGAGCGCGTTCTCCGAGCGCGAGGAGGTCGCCGCGCTCGAGCTGAACGTCTCCTGCCCGAACGTAGAGACCGGGCTGGTGATGGGCGCCGACCCAGGCGAGGTCGGTGCTCTGCTCGACCGCGTACGGCCGCTGACCGACAAGCCCCTGATCGTCAAGCTCACGCCCAACGCGACCGACGTCGTCGCCGTCGCTCGGGCGGCGCAGAACGCGGGCGCGAGTGCCGTCTCGCTGATCAACACGATTCGTGGCATGGCACTCGACCCTCGGAGCGGTCGACCGTGGCTCGGGGGGACGACCGGCGGGGTGTCCGGACCGGCGGTTCGCTCGGTCGCGCTGGCACAGGTCCACGCGGTCGCAGGGGCGGTCAACATCCCGATCGTCGCGATGGGCGGCGTTCAGCGCGGCAGTGACGCGCTCGACCTGATCCGGGCCGGTGCAAGGGCGGTCGCCGTCGGCACCGAGAGCTTCCGGGATCCGGCAGCGGGGGCGCGAATCTCGGAGCAGCTAGCGGTGCTCGCAGCAAAGAGCGGCCTTTCCCGCGGCGCGACCTCGCTTAATTGCTAACAACATATAAAACACCCTGCAAAGTCACGGGATTACCGTAACCAGGCTCGATATGGCTAGACCTCTAGCTGAGGTCTAGTCGAATGTTGAGAACTTCCCTTTGAACGCCCAGCGCCAGGATGTACACTCGCCGCCCATGCCACCGGTGAGCGAATCGCCCCCGAAGCACATCGCTGCACCGGAGCGTTCGCTGCTGCAGCGGATGGATGCGCTCCAGCGGGCGAATGACGTACGCACACGACGTGCGAAGCTCAAGCGCGATCTGAAGGCCGGGCGCCAGCCGATCCACGAGCTCCTGCTCGAGCCGCCGGAGTACCTTGAGACGGCGAAGGTGTTCGACCTGCTGCTCGCCGTTCCCAAGTACGGTCGCGTCAAGGTGAACAAGATTCTCACGCAGTGCCGGATCTCGCCGAGCAAGACGATCGGCGGGCTCTCCCAGCGCCAGCGCGCCGAGCTGGTCGCGCTGATGCGGCGCTAGCAGCGCGGCACAGTGCCCGCGCAAGGGCCGGTGCACCAGTGAGCAGCGGCAAGGTATTCGTGATCACCGGGCCCTCTGGCGTTGGCAAGGGCACGCTGATCCGGGGGCTGCTCGAACGGGTGCCCGAGCTCGAGCTGTCGGTCTCCGCGACGACGCGAGCGCCACGTCCCGGCGAGCGCGACGCCGTCGAATATCACTTCCTGACGCCGGCGGAATTCGAGCGGCGCGTCGCTGCGGGGGGTTTCGTCGAGCACGCCTCCTACTCGGGGAACCGGTACGGAACGCTGCGCTCAGAGCTCGAGCGACGGCTCGACGCCGGCGTGCCGGTAGTGCTCGAGATCGAGGTCCAAGGAGCGCGGCAGGTGCGGGAGACGGTGCCAGACGCCGTTGCAGTGTTCATCGCCCCGCCGTCGGACGAGGCCCTGCGGGCGCGGCTCGTCGGCCGCGGCACCGACGACGCGGAGCAGGTCGATGAACGCTTGCGGACCGCCGGTCGCGAGCTCGAGGCGCAGCCGGAGTTCGGATATGTCGTCGTCAACGACCGGCTCGAGGATGCGACCGACGAGCTGGTCGGGATCGTGCGGGCGGCGTTAGCGTCTGGTGCCGCTTCGTAGCACGGGCTGGTACGGGGCCGCGCTCTAGGCGGCGCAGCAGACCCTGCAGCGTTCCCCTGCACCGGCCGCTACCCTTGTCTGACCTCCTAACGACAAGGACGCTGAGACACTTGATCTCTCCCCGCATCGACAAGCTGATCGAGCACGTGGACTCCGACTACGCGAGTGTGATCGTCGCCGCCAAGCGCGCGCGCCAGATCAACTCGTATTACCACAACCTCGGTGAAGGCACGTTCGACGAGTTTCCACCCCCGATGGTCGACACCCGCTCGAAGAACTACCTGACGATCGCCCTTGAGGAAGTGGCTCAGGGCAAGTTGAAGTTCCACTACCGCTAGGGAGGGTTGCGTGGCCCGGTTGCTCCTTGGAGTGAGCGGCGGGATCGCGGCATACAAGGCGCTCGAGACCGCCCGGCTCGCGGTGAAGGCGGGGCACGCAGTGCGTGTGATCCAGACCGAAGCGAGCGAGCATTTCGTCGGCGCTGCGTCGTTTCAGGCGATTACCGGTGCGCCGGTGCTGCGGAGCGAGTTCGAGCCCGATCCGGCCCGGGGCGCCTACCCCGGCGAGCCGGTCCCCGAGCGGGCACCGATCAGCCATCTGGCGCTGGTCGAGCGCGCGGACATCTACCTGATCGCGCCGGTGAGTGCCAACACCCTCGCCAAGCTCGCGCATGGCCACGCCGACAACCTGCTGACCACGGCGGCGCTGGCGGCGAGATGCCCCGTGGTCGTGGCGCCTGCGATGAACGACCGGATGTACGCCCACCCGGCGACCCAGGCCAACCTGCGCCTGCTCGCGGACCGCGACGTCACCGTGATCGCGCCGGGCGAAGGCGCCCTCGCCTCGCATGGCGAGCACGGAGTCGGCCGGCTGCCCGAGCCCGCGGAGCTGCTCGCCGCCTGTGAAGCGCTGCTCGCGCTCGGCGCCGGGTCGCTCCTCCGGCTCGCCGGCGCCCGGGTGCTCGTCACCGCGGGCGGGACACGGGAGCCAATCGACAGTGTCCGCTACATCGGCAACCGCTCGTCGGGGAGGATGGGCTTCGCGCTGGCGCGCGAGGCGGCGAACCGGGGCGCAGACGTGACCCTGATCGCGGCCAACGTGACGCTCCCGCCGCCGGCCGGGGTGCGCGTGGTCGAGGTACAGACCGCCGCCGAGCTCGGTGGCGCCTGCGGACGCGAGTTCCCCAGCTGCGACGTGCTGCTGATGGCCGCAGCGGTGGCGGACTTCCGGCCCACGGCACCGGTCGGCTACAAGCTGAAGAAGGACGCCGGTCAGGTGCGGGCGATCGAGCTCGAACCGACGGAGGACGTGTTGAGCGCGCTTGCCGCGGTGCGGCGGCCTGACCAGGTCGTGGTCGGATTCGCCGCCGAGCACGTCCCGCAAGCACAGGCCGGCGATGCCCTCGCGCTCGATTACGCTCGCGACAAGCGTCGGCGCAAAGGTCTCGACGCGATCGTGCTGAACGACGTCTCGCGCGCGGATATCGGGTTCGACGTCTCAGAGAACGAGGTTACGATCGTGACCGCGGCGGGCGAGCGGCTGGTGCCGCGCACGAACAAGTCGAGCGTGGCGGCGGCCGTGCTCGACGAGGTGGCCCGGCTGCGCGCTGACCGTGCGCACGACGCGAATTCACGGGAGGGAGCAAATGGAGCCGTTGGAGCTACCGCCGGTCGCGCCCCAGGAATGTGAAGCCGCGGCAGCCGTCGTCGGCCGCATCGCCGAGAACATCCAGCGTGCCGTCCACGTACGCGACGAGATCCTCGGACATCTCCTCGTGGCGCTGGTGGCTCAGGGCCACGCGCTGATCGAGGACTACCCTGGCGTCGGGAAAACGGCGCTCGCCCGGTCGCTCGCGCGCTCGATCGACTGCCAGTTTGCGCGCATCCAGTGCACGTCTGATCTGCTGCCTGCCGACGTCGTCGGCGTCAATGTCTATAACCAGCGCGAGCAGCGGTTCGAGTTTCGTCCGGGGCCGGTGTTCGCGAACGTCGTGCTCGTCGATGAGATCAATCGCGCCTCGCCGAAAACGCAGTCCGGCCTGCTCGAGTGCATGCAGGAGCGACGGGTCACCGTCGATGTCCACACGCACGAACTGGCACGCCCGTTCCTCGTTCTAGCGACCCAGAATCCGATCGAGTACGAGGGCACCTACCCGCTCCCGGAGGCGCAGGTCGACCGCTTCATGGTGCGGGTGTCGCTCGGTTACCCCGACCCTCAGGCGGAGGTCGGGATGCTTGCCGATCACGAAGCCGGTGACCGTGTGCTGACGCTCGAGGCGGCGGTGACAGCCGCCGAGGTGCTCGCCGTGCAGGAGGCGAGCACGCGCGTGATCGCGACCAAGCCCCTCCGCGACTACGTCGTGCGGTTGCTCTGGCGCACGCGCGAGGACTCGCGTGTGGAGCTCGGCGCGAGCCCCCGCGCGGGACTGATGCTGCTGCGCGCCGCGAAGGCGCGGGCGATGATGCGCGGTCGCGACCACGCGCTTCCCGACGACGTGCAGGCGCTCGCACGTCCGGTGCTCGCCCATCGCCTCGTACTGGCGCCCGAGGCGGCCGGAGTGACCGCCGAGGACGTGATCGCCGACGCCGTCTCGGCGGTGGCAGCGCTCTAGCACGCCATGAGTCGCGCGCAGGCCATCGTCGCCGCGGGCTTGGGGCTGACGGTGGTGGCCCGCCTGTTCGACGCCGAGCCCCTGTACGTACCGGGGGTCGCGTTCCTGCTGATCGGTGTCTTGGCCCCTGCCTGGAGCCGGCTCGCGGCGCGCGGTGCGAGCGTGCGACGCCGGATGGACGTCCGCAGGGTCACCGAGGACGAACCATTCGAGTTCGAGCTGAGCGTGCGGTCAGGGCGCATTCCGGCACTCGCCGGCGCGGTGCTCGAACCGCTCGTGGCGGAGACGATCCTCCTCGGTCCGGGGCTGCGCATGAGCACGCGACGGGTCACGGCCAGCTTCGCGCGGCGGGGGCTGCGACGGATCGAGCCACCGGCGCTGCTGGTCCGCGACCCATTCGACCTCCACAGGCGAGTGTGCCCCGGCGCCGGCCCCGTCCAGGAGCTGCTGGTATTGCCGCGGATCGATCCGATTCGCTTCCCCGAAGCAGGAGGAGCCGCCGCGACGCCCGCCGCCGCGAGCTTCCGTCGCGGCGCCAACCGCGAGCTGGCGGGTCTCGCCGAGGTCGAGATCGACGGCCTGCGCCCGTATCGCGAGGGAACGTCAGCGTCGCGAATCCACTGGGCGGCACTGGCGCGCGGCGACGGGCTCCTCGAGCGCCGGCTTCGCGCCGATAGCGACGCCCGCCCGCTCGTTGTACTGGACGCGCGTGGCGTCGCGCAGCCCGAGGACCTCGACGCAGCCGTCCGCGCGGCCGCGTCGATCGCGCTCGAGCTCTCGCTGCACGGCGGTTGCGCGCTGTTGCTTCCTGGTGAGCGGCGGGCGACGGCGCTCGACGGCGGTCAGGGCGCGTGGGCCGCCGCACACGCCCGGCTCGCGCTGATCGAGGACGTTCCCGGGATGCCGGCTCCGTTCCTCTCGGGAGCCGGCGTCCGGCGTGGGCCAACGTTCTACGTCGCGGCACGGCGCATGCAGCGCCTGCCCGCAGCGGCCGACGCGATCGCCCGAGCGTCACGCGTGCTGGTTGTCCCAGGCGAGCTCGCCGGGCGGGCCGCGACCTTCGCGGTCGCGGGCTGTAGCGGCTATGAGCTCGGGGGGCGCGTCGGCGCGCGTCGGGGTGCGCGGAGCGTTGCGGTCCTGTGAGCGCGGTAACAGCACCCCGCCGGGTACGCGTCGAGCCGAGCCGGAGCCAGGTGCGCGGGAAGCTCGATGTGCCGTCCGCGAGGCCGGGCGTGAGGGTGCTGACGTTCTCCGCGCTGGGGCTGTTCGGCACGCTGCGCTGGGCCACCCTGGTCAGTCCCGCGGCGACGGGTCGGATGCTGGTCCTGCTTGCGTTCGCGGTGACGGCCGGCGGCCTGCTCGGCAAGCGCGCACAGCTGGGCGGAAGACCAAGGTTGGTCGCGGCGGCATGGGTGCTCGTGATGCTGGTAGCAGCGCTCCCCGTGTGCGGTGTTCCGCTCTCTCTCCTCGTCCACCTTCACGTGCGTGAGGTCGCGGACGGAATCGGGTCCGGGGTGACCGCCCTCCCGCGCGTGATCGTGCCGTACGGCGGGGTGAACGGCTGGGCCCGAACGGTGATCCTGCTCGGCGGCGGGTTGCTGCTGCTCGACGCCGGCGTACTGCTCGCGTTCGTGCCGCAGTCGCTTGGCGACGCGCGCCGGGCGGCTGCGACTCTGCCGCTGATCGCCCTCGCGGTGGTCCCCTCGGCGCTCGAGGCCCCGCGCGCCGCATACCTGCAGGGGTTACTGCTGTTCGTGCTCGTGGCCGCTTTCGTATGGGGCGAACGGCTCGGTCGCCGTGAGCTGCTGCCTGCCCTTGCCGTCACGGGCCTGGCGGGCACCGCCGGCATTCTGCTCGCCCCCGGGCTCGACATTCACCGTCCACTGCTCAACTACCAGTCGATCGCCAATTCACTCAGCCCGTCGGGTATCGAAACGTTCCAGTGGTACCAGGGTTATGGCCCGTACATCTGGCCGACCGACGGACAACAGGTGCTGACCGTGAAAGCGGCTCATCCCGAGTTCTGGAAGACCGAGAACCTCGACGACTTCGACGGGACGCGCTGGGTAGAGGCGCAGCAGAGCCTGACCTCCGTCGGCGTCGGGCCGCCAGCGGCGCCACCGCCGTCACTCACCGCCGCGGCGACGTGGACGCAGACACTTCGGGTCACGATCGGCACGATGTACACCGGTGACGTCGTCGCAAGCGGGACGGCGCAGGCGCCGCAGGACATCCCCGGTGGAGTGACCGTGGGTACGAGTCCCGGCACCTGGGTCGCCAACCAGGAGCTCGGTCCCGGCGACGCATACGTGGTGCGGGTCTATGCGCCGGATCCGACTGCTTCTGAGCTCGAGAACGCGGGCACTTCGTATCCCGTCGAAATGGACTACTACCGCGACATCTTCGTGCCGGCGTCAGGCTCGCGCTCGGTCGCCGGCAATTTCGTGTTCCCGCAGTTCGGCTCGCCGGCGTCACGGGGGAGCCAGGCCGCCTACGTCGCCTCGGCCATGGGCTCCACGCCGTACGGCCAGACGTACCGGCTCTCCGAGCGGCTGGCGGCGGGTACGACCACGCCGTACGCGTTTGTCGCGCGCGTCGAGCAGTACCTGCAACGCAACTACAGCTACAACACCGACGCGCCGATCAGCGCCGATCCGCTCGAGACGTTCCTGTTCAAGCAAAAGTACGGCTACTGCCAGCAGTTCGCCGGTGCGATGGCGCTGCTTCTGCGAATGGGCGGAATTCCGGCGCGGGTCGCGGTCGGCTTCGCGCCGGGAACATACAGCTCCTCGACCGGGGAATTCGCAGTCCACGACACCGACGCCCATGCCTGGGTAGAGGTCTGGTTCCCCACCTACGGCTGGGTTGCGTTCAATCCGACGCCGTCGGCGAGGACCGGATCGCTGCCGAAGGGGCTAGCGGGCGGTGCCGCGCTGCGGATTCGGTCGGCGGCCGCCGCCAGGAATCGCGCGCGTCCGGCCGGATCGACGGCGGGGGCGCACCGGCACCACGACCCGGGGACACCGGTCGCGATGATCGCCGCGATCGTGTTGCTGCTCGGGTTAGGCGGCGCCGGAGTCGCGCTGGCGCTACGGAGCCGCAGGCGCGAGCCGCCCTCCAGCGACGAGCTGCTCGCCGAGCTCGAGCGAGCCCTGAGGCGCAGCAGCATGGAAATCACTCCGGCGACGACGCTCGCCGGGCTCGAGCGGAGGCTCCGTGGCTCGACCGATGCGGTCGGCTACGTGCGGGCCGTGAGCCGGGCGCGGTACGCCGACGGGGGCGAGCCGCCGACACCGGCGCAGCGTCGGGCGCTCCGGGCGCAGCTTGCGCAGGGTCGCGGCGCGTTCGGACGTCTGCGAGCAATCTGGGCGTTGCCGCCACGGCTGTAACCATTAAAATGGGCGCCGTGAGTGACGACGTCTACGAGCTCTATCGGCGGGGCACCTCACTGCTGGAGGACGGTCATCACCACCAGGCCACCGTGCCGCTCGCGCGGGCGCGCGACCTGGACCCGGACAAGACGTCGATCCGCGAAGCGCTCGGGCGCGCACTGTTTCACGCCCAGCGGTACGAGGAGGCCGCCACCGAGTTCACGGCGGTGATCGAGCGCGCGCCGACCAACGACTTCGCCCTGTTCTGCCTCGGGCGATCGCTGCAGCTTCTCGGCCGTCACGCCGAGGCGCGCAAGCCGCTCGCCCTCGCTGCCTGCCTGCAGCCCGACCGTCGCGATTACCGTCTGTACCGCGACCGTGCCCGCGCGGCGGCGGCTCGATCGTAGCTCGGCTGACCCGGTGCAGGCGCGCCGGGGCGGTGCTACATTTGGATGAGAGCTTTCGCGCCGGCGACCATTCCGGCGGACGTACCGAAAGCGGGCGTTCCGCCCGCTTTTTTTTATGACGGAGGTGAGTTAGTCAGTGAAGGCGATTCAGACCGAGATCGAAACACGGCTCGAGCAGTCCGAGCCGCAGGTCGAGGTGCTGCTCGCAGAGGTCGTGGGCGGCTCCACGCTGCGCCTGTTCATCGACCATCCAGGCGGCGTCACGCTCGCATTGTGCGAGCGCATTTCGCTGTGCCTGAGCGACTACCGCGATCGCTATTCGCTCGAGGTCTCCTCACCTGGTGAGGATCGCCCACTCACCCGCCCCGCTCATTTCCAGCAGTTCCTCGGTCGTCGGGCGCGCGTGCGCCTGCGCGACGCAATCGAAGGTCACAGAAGCGTCACCGGCGAGCTCGTCGGCGCATCGGACCGGGACGTTGCGATCGCCGCCGAAGGAGGAGTAGTGACGGTGCCATACGAGCAGATCTATCGCTCCAACCTCGTCCCGGGAGAGTAAGCCATGTCCAAGGAGATCCTGGAAGCGGTACGGGGACTTGCCGCCGAGAAGAACATCTCGAGTGAGAAGCTGATGGCGGCGCTCGAGGACGCCCTTCTGTCGGCCTACAAGAAGACGCCCGGATCGGCGCCCTACGCCAAAGTCGAGATGAACCGCGACACGGGCGACTTCATCGTCTGGGAACTCAAGATCCCGCCGGAGCTCGAGGAGCAGCTACTCGTCGAGTCGGCCACCGACGGCGAGCCGACCGTCGATCCCGAGACGGGCGAGATGCGCGATCCGCCGGAGCCGGAGATCGACCTCGAGAAGCTGAAGGAGTACGAGGACCAGATCGAGACCGAGGACGTCACCCCGCACGATTTCGGCCGGATCGCAGCGCAGACTGCGAAGCAGGTGATCCTGCAACGGATCCGCGAGGCCGAGCGCGACATGATGTTCGAGGAGTACCGCGATCGCGTGGGCGAGCTGATCACCGGCATCGTTCAGCAGTCAGACTCGCGCTACACGCTGGTACAGCTACGCGAGCGGGTCGAGGCGCTGCTCCCGAAGTCCGAGCAGGTGGACGGGGAGCGCTACGACCATTCGCAGCGGATCAAGGCGGTGATCAAGGATGTCTCGGCCTCGACCAAGGGTCCCAGCATCATCGTCTCCCGGCGCGATCCGGAGCTGATCAAGTCACTGTTCGAGCTCGAGGTGCCCGAGGTCGCCGACGGGCTGGTCGAGATCACCGGCGTCGCCAGAGAGCCCGGGTACCGGTCGAAGATCGCGGTCGTCTCGCACGTCGACGGCGTCGACCCGGTTGGCGCGTGTGTCGGGCCCCGGGGGTCGCGGGTGAGGATGGTTGTGTCTGAGCTGCGTGGCGAGAAGATCGACATCATCCCCTACAACGAGGAGCCCGCCCGGTTCGTAGCCAAGGCGCTGTCGCCGGCCCGTGTGCGCGAGGTGCTCGTAGACGACAAGGGCAAGCAGGCCACGGTGATCGTTCCCGACGACCAGCTTTCGCTGGCGATCGGCCGCGAGGGACAGAACGCGCGTCTCGCTGCGCGACTGACCGGATGGCGGATCGATATCCGCTCCGAGACGGAGTTCGCCGCCGAGGAGGCCGAGCACGGCTACGAGCAGGAGGAGGCGCAGGGCCGCTGCGCAGCGATCCTTACCAACGGCCGTCGTTGCCCGAACGCGGCCCTTCCCGGCTCACGTTATTGCGGGATCGACGCGCACCAGGCGCTCGCGGGCAAGGACACCGATCAGGTTGAAGGCACGGCGCCGGCGGATGAGCCGGGGCAGCCGGTCCCGATCGCCGAAGCTGCGCCGTCCGAGAGCGCAACGCCATAACGGCGAAACAGATCACATGAGCAAGAAACGAGTTCACGAAATCGCCAAGGAACAGGGCATGTCGCCCAAGGTTGCGCTCGCCCGGATGCAGGCCGCCGGAATGAAGGTCGGGGCGGCATCATCGAGTGTGGATGTCGACGCGGCGCTGGCGGCGCTCGGTGGTAACGGCGGCGCCCAGGCCAAGGACGGCGGGCAGCCCGCGCCGGCAGCGCCGGCAGCGAGCGACGGTTCGAAGCGCACCGCGGCCTCGGCTGTTCCCGCGACGGCCGGCGACGCGAGTGCCCTCACCGCGACCCCCGAGGCACCCGCGAGGTCCGGCGGCGGGCAGTCAGACGCAACCGCCTCCGCCGGCGACGGCGCCGCAAGCGGCGGCGCCAAAGTCGAGGGGGACCAGGGATACAAGCGCCCCACACGCGACTCCCTGCAAGGTGAGCGAGCTCCCGGGTCCGCGGGCGGTCGCCGCCGTGTCGTGATCGACTCGCAGGCTTCGCGGCGCGCTCCCGGCGGCGGTCCGGGCCAGCAGTCCCAACCGCCGCGGCGCCAGCGCCGTGGTCGTCGCCGACGCGGTGTGTATGACGACGAGGCGGAGTCGCGCCCGTCGCAGAACGCCCTGCTGGGCGAGCCCGACAAGGTCCAGATCAACTCCGGCTCGACGGTCAAGGATGTCGCCGAGTATCTGGGCGTGCCGGTGCCTGAGGTGATGAAGAAGCTGATGGCGCTCGGGGAGATGAAGACGATCACCCACACCCTTTCCGACGACTCGATCGTCCTGCTGGCGACCGAGCTCGGCAAGGAGGTCGAGATCGTCCATACCAAGGACGAGGCGGTCGCCGAGCCTGTGTTCGAGGATGACGCGGACGATCTTGTCGAGCGCCCGCCGGTGGTGACGATCATGGGCCATGTCGATCACGGCAAGACGTCGCTGCTGGACGCGATCAGGGAGACCGAGGTCGCGAAGGGAGAGGCCGGCGGGATCACCCAGCACATCGGCGCCTACCAGGTGCATCACGATGACAAGGTCGTGACTTTTCTCGACACCCCCGGTCACGAGGCGTTCACCGCGATGCGCGCCCGCGGCGCGAAGGTCACAGATATCGCCGTCATCGTGGTCGCGGCCGACGACGGTGTGAAGCCGCAGACGCAAGAGGCCGTCGACCACGCGAAGGAGGCCGCCGTGCCGATCCTCGTGGCCGTCAACAAGATCGACAAGGAGGGCGCGCAGCCGGATCGCGTCCGAACCGAGATGACGGCGCTCGGCCTGCAGCCGGTCGAGTGGGGTGGAGACACCGAGTTCGTCGACGTATCCGCGAAGACAAGGGAGGGCCTCGACAACCTGCTCGAGACGATCCTGGTGATGGCCGAGGTCGAGGAGCTGCGCGCGAATGCCGCGGTTGAGGCGTCAGGAACCGTGATCGAATCGCGACTCGACCCGGGCCGCGGGCCGGTCGTGACGATCCTGATCCAGCGCGGGACCCTGAACGTCTACGACGCGTTCGTCGCGGGAGCCGATTGGGGCCGCGTACGGGCGATGCACGACTACCTCGGCAACCGCGTCGAGCACGCGACTCCGGGCGAGCCGGTCGAGGTACTCGGCTTCAACGGCGTCCCCGAGGCCGGTGAGATCGTGCGCGTTGTCGACAACGAGCGGCGCGCGAGATCGCTCGCCGGAGATCGGGCGACCCGCCTGAAGACCGAGGCGTTGGCGCGCCGGGCGGGCAAGAAGATCTCGCTCGAGGACATTTTCAAGCGTGGCCTGCAAGAGCTGAACCTGGTGATCAAGGCGGACGTCGCCGGATCGCTCGAAGCGATCGAGGACGAGATCGCGAAGCTCCCCCAGGACGAGGTCTCGGTCAACGTGATCCGCCGCGCCGTCGGCGCCGTGACCGAGTCCGACGTGATGCTCGCCGCCGCATCGGATGCCGTGATCCTCGCCTTCAACGTGCGGCCGGTCGGAGACGCGCGGGCGGTTGCCGATCGCGAGGGCGTCGAGATTCGGCACTACGCAGTGATCTACCGCGCGATCGACGAGTTGCGCTTCGCGATGCAGGGCATGCTCGAGCCCGAGGAGGTCGAGGATTCGGTCGGCAGCGCCGAGGTCCGCCAGACGTTCAAAGCCTCCCGTGTCGGCACGATCGCCGGCTCGCACGTGCTCGACGGCAAGATCACCCGCGGGGCGAAGGTTCGCCTCGTGCGCGACGGCACCGTCGTCTACACGGGTGAGATCGCCAGCCTGCGCCGTTTCAACGAGGATGTCCGCGAGGTTGCCGCCGGTTTCGAATGCGGCATCGTGCTCAAGGACTTCGCCGACGTCAAGGACGGCGACGTGATCGAGGCCTACGCGACGCGCCAGGTGGAGCGCGAGCTGGGTTAACGCCGTGGGAGCGAGCGGCTTCGTGGCCGTCCTCGTAATCGACTTGCACTTTCCCGAGGCCGGGAGCCTGAAGAGCAAGCGCAAGGACCTGTCCTCGGTGAAGGCCCAGCTGAACACGCGTTTCGGCGTGGCCGTGTCGGAGACCGATCACCAGGATCTGTGGCAGCGCGCAACGCTCACGGCTGCGATGACCGGCGGTTCGCTGACAAAGCTCATCGCGGCCGTGGACGGCGTCGAGCGGTGGCTGCACGCCCGCTTTCCGGACGGCGTCTCGGTAGAGCGGATCGTTGCCTCACTGGAGGATCTGCGCGAATGAGCGGGCAATGCTGGGATCGCGACGGATAGGATGAGCAGCGCCCGGATGCGACGTGTCGATGAGACCGTACGGGCGGTCCTCAGCGAAGCGATCGCAACACAACTCAAGGATCCGCGCGTCGGGTTTGTAACCGTGACCGCTGTCAAGACCAGCCCAGATCTCCGCCACGCGAGCGTGTACGTCAGCGTGCTCGGCGACGCGACGACGCGCGAGGAGAGCATGCACGGTCTCCGCTCGGCCCACGGCTTCTTGCAGCGTCACCTGGCCCGGGAGCTGACGCTCAAGCACACCCCGGCGCTCACGTTCGCCTACGACGAGTCGATAGATACCGGAATGCGGATTACTCAGCTGCTCGCAGACCAGAGCCCGGATGACTGAGAACGGCGACCGTTCCACCCGCGACGAGGTGCTCGGTGAGATCAGGCGGACCGAGCGTTTCGTCGTGATCACGCACGAGAACCCGGACGGCGATGCCCTCGGGTCGCTGATCGCGATGCAGGAGATCATGACCGGGCTCGGCAAGGACAGCGTGATGTTCATCGACGCGGCTGACTTTCCGCTGCCGCACGAATATCGCTTCTTCCCGCTCCCGGGGCTCGTTACGGCGCCACCAGCCGACCTCGCCGAGCGGACGAGCATGTTCCTGGACTGCGGCAACCTGGACCGCGGGCCGGGAGAGGCGCTGATCGCCCCTGGGGCGAAGATCCTGAACATCGACCACCACCACGACAACACCCGCTTCGGCACGATCAACCTCGTGGCACCCGAGGCCTCTTGCACCGCCGAGATCGTCTGGGACCTGATGCACGCACTTGGCGTGAAGCCCACGATCACCATCGCCGAGGCGTTGTACGTCGGGCTCGTCACCGACACCGGGCGCTTCATGTACGAGAACACCGGTACGCAGGCGCATCTGATGGCGGCCGAGCTGATCGAAGCGGGCGTGGACGTCCACGAGATCTACCGCCGCGTGTACGAGGGCGTGCCGTACGGGAAGCTCGCGCTGCTGGCGCGCGGACTCGCGAGCGTGGAGCGCTACGACGACGGGCGACTCACGCTGACGCGCCTGACCGCGCGGGACTTCACCGAATCCGGCGCCGAAGCGAGCTATTCGGAAGGCGTGATCGACCACCTGCGAGCGGTCGAGGGCACGGCCGTGGCCGCACTCGTACGCGACCGGATCGGCCCGTCCGGCGACGAGCGGCCGCGCAAGGTCTCGCTGCGTTCGAGCGATGAGCGTGTTGACGTGTCGCGCATCGCCCGTGCACAGGGGGGAGGCGGTCACCGCGGTGCCGCGGGATTCTCGACCGCGCTGTCCTGGGAGGAGCTGGTCGCCTTCCTGCGCGGGGAGATCGCGGCGCAGCTGTAGATCCGGTGGACGGGATCCTCCTCTGCGACAAGCCCGCCGGGATCACCTCCCACGACGTCGTCGCCGGCGTCAGGCGGCGCCTCGGGCGCGGTGTGAAGGTTGGCCACGCCGGGACGCTCGATCCGTTCGCCACCGGGCTGCTGCTGGTGCTCGTCGGCCGTGGCACACGGGTACAGCGGTTCGTGATGGCGCTGCCCAAGCGGTACGAGGCGGTGGCGCGTTTCGGCGCGATCTCGACCACCGGCGACCCCGAGGGAGAGATCGTCGAGACGGGCGTGGTGCCGCTTGGTGAGCTGGCGCTCCCGACCGGCCGGATCATGCAGCGCCCGCCGGCCTACTCGGCCATCAAGGTCGGGGGCCGGCGGGCGTATGCCCTTGCCCGGGCGGGTGAGCAGGTCGAGCTGGCTGAACGAGAGATCGAGGTCTACCGCTTCGAAGAGATCGGGCGATCGGGCGATCGGCGCCGCTTCGCGATCGAGTGCTCATCGGGGACGTACGTGCGCAGCCTGATCGCCGATCTCGGCGACGCCTACACCGAGGCGCTCAGACGGACCCGAATCGGGGAGTTCGACGTCAGCGACGCCGACCCGGAGAGGCTGCTCGGTCTCGGCGAAGCACTCGCGTTCCTACCCGAGCGGCGGGTCGGGCCCGAGGATGCAGTCCGCGCGAGCCACGGCGTCGCGGTGCCGGGAACGGCCGGCGGGGTCGTCCGGCTCACGGACGCCGACGGCCTGATCGCGCTCGCCGAGCCCGCCGCCGAGCCGGAGAAGCTGAAGCCGATCGTCGGCCTGCGTCCCGCGTCCTGAATACTGTGGCGCGCCGATGCGGATGATGACGCTCGAACAGACGGAGCCGCGGCCACGTCGCGTCGCGGTGGGCGAGTTCGACGGCGTCCACCTGGGGCACCGCGAGGTGATTCGGGGCAGTGACACGGTTCTTACCTTCGAGCCGCACCCGCTGCGGGTGATCCGGCCCGAGGCAGCCCCGAAGCTGCTCACGAGCCTCGACGTCAAGACCGAGCTGATCGCCGAGCTTGGCGTCGACGAGATGGTCGTGATCCCCTTCGACCAGGGGTTCGCCGAGCAGACGCCGGCCGAATTCATCGAGCGCGTCCTCCTCGAGCGCCTGGGCGCGGAGCGCGTGGCTGTGGGGGAGAACTTCCGCTTCGGGCATCGTGCCGCAGGCGACCCGGCGCTGCTGGCGGCGGACCCGCGATTCGAGACGCGGATCGTTCCACTCGTCGAGGTCGCCGGCGAGATCGTGTCCTCGAGCCACATCCGTGGCCTCGTCTCGGCCGGTGACGTCGACCTGGCCGGGAAGTTCCTTGGAGCTCCGTTCCAGCTCAGGGGGGAGGTTGTGTCCGGAGACCGGCGCGGCCGCGAGCTCGGCTTCCCGACCGCGAACATCGTCCCCGACCAGGCACTCGTATACCCCGGGCACGGTGTCTACGCGGCCCGGGCCGACGGCGTCTGCGCGGCGGTCAACGTCGGCGTTCGCCCGACGTTCGGGACCGGACGGGCGGTGCTGATCGAGGCTTACCTGATCGACCGCGACGTGGACCTGTACGGCCAGACCCTGCGCGTGGAGTTCCTGCAGCGCCTTCGAGGCGAGCGTCGGTTCGACTCCGTCGACGCCCTCGTTGCGCAGATGCGCCTTGATGTCGAGCTGACGCTTTCGGTTTGCGGCGGGTAGAGCGTCCGTCGCGGGGCGGACGCTCCCACCCGCCCGCCTCTCAGCGCAGCTTGCCCTGCGTCCGCCCCGCCGGTGCGCTCCAGCTCTCGTCGGGGCCGCCTGGCGTCTCTCATAGCGTTGTCGGACCGCCTGGCGATTTCGGGCGGGGTGGGACCGCCTGGCGATTTCGGGCGAGACGCACCGCCCCGCGATTTCGGGCGGAGCTTAGGTGGGTGGGGGTGTCTGCCGCCGGCCAATTGCTTCCTGACCCGGCATTCCGCTCGAGCCCAGATCCAACAGGGAAGCCCTGGCCGCCGGCAGGCACCCCCGCCCGCCCGCCCACCTGCTAGCCTCATCGGCCGCATGCCCTTGACCTCGGAACGCAAACGTGAGCTGGTTGAGAAGTTCGGCCACGGGCCGGATGACACCGGTGCGACCGAGGTCCAGATCGCGATGCTCACCGATCGGATCAACGAGCTCACCGATCACCTGCGCGCTCACAAGAAGGATCACCATTCGCGCCGCGGGCTGCTGATGCTCGTCGGCAGGCGCAGGCGCTTTCTGAACTACCTGCAGCGCTCGAATCTCGAACGCTACCGCGAGCTCGTGCGCGAGCTCGGCCTGCGCAAGTAGCCGCTCGTCCATGGCTGCGGCGGGGTTGATCCGGAACGCCGCGCGGGTCTCGTGATCGAGCCCGGGACGCCGGCGCCGGAGTTCACGCTCGCCCGTGGCGACGGTGAGAAGTTCACCCGCGCCGACCTCGAGGGCAAGACGACGGTCCTGGTCTTCTATCCGTTCGCGTTCAGTCCCGTTTGCACGGACCAGCTCAACCTCTACCAGGAGGTACTCGAGGACGTTGCGGCCCGGGGGGCGACCCTGTACGGCGTGTCCTGCGACGCCACCTGGTCGCAGACCGCCTTCCGCGAACAGCTCGGCGTCTCGATCGAGCAGCTCTCGGACTTCGAGCCCAAGGGTGAGACCTGCCGCGCATTCGGTGTCTACCACCCCGGGGGTTTCCCCCAGCGCGCGCTCGTGATCGTCGATCCCGACGGGTTGGTCAAGTGGAGCTACGAGGCGGCCTCACCCGGAGACCTACCAGGCGCGAACCTGATCTTCGACGGCCTCGCGACCTGATCTAGTAACACGATGACCGAGCTGAGCTCGGCCCCGGTTCCGCCGCTCGGGCCGGAGGACCATGTCCGTGGACCCGCAGACGCAGCGGTCGTGATCGAGTACGCGGATTTCGAGTGTCCGTACTGCGCCTTGCTCAGCGTCCGGCTGGCCGCCAGGGCGCTGCGGCGGGCCTTCCGCCACTTCCCGGTTCGCTCGAGCCATCCGCGCGCCTGGCCGGCGGCGTGCGCCGCCGAGGCCGCGGGGCGGCAGGGCCGCTTCTGGGAGATGCACGACCTGCTGTTCGCGGACCAGGGGCGGCTCGAGGACCCCCACCTGTGGCAGCGCGCGCGCGAACTCGACCTCGACCTGGAGCGGTTCGACTCCGACCGCCACGACGAGCAGGTGGTCGCGCGGGTCCGCCGCGACTTCGAGTCCGGGATCCGGGCCGGGGTCGTGACGACACCGACGCTGTGGGCCGCCGGCGCCCTCTACCCCGGCAAGATCGAGGTGGGGACACTCGAGCAACTCGAACGCGGTCCTGGGCGCGACACCCGCTACCATCCACTACGTTCGGACAAAAAGAGAAACGAGTAGCACTCCGCCGACCGAAGGGCGGAGACAGAAGGGAAACTGAATATGTCAGACGCCGAGACGCGGGTCTCCGTCGAGATCGCCGGTAAGGAGATCTCCTTCGAGACCGGCAAGTTGGCCAAGCAGGCCTCCGGCGCCGTCGTCGTCCGTGCGGGCGACACGATGGTTCTTTGTACGGCCACCGCGGGGAACCTCCGCGAGGTGGACTTCCTGCCCCTCACAGTTGATGTCGAGGAGCGCATGTACGCAGCCGGGAAGATTCCCGGCTCATTCTTCAAGCGCGAGGGCCGCTCGGGAGAGAAGGGCACGCTGACCGCGCGCCTGATCGACCGCCCGATTCGCCCACTGTTCCCCAAGGGCTGGCGCTATGAGACCCAGCTCGTCGCGATCCCGATGTCGGTTGACCACGTCAACCCCTATGACATCCTCGCGCTGAACGGCGCCTCCGCGGCGCTGATGGTCTCCCACATCCCGTTTCCGACGCCGGTCGGCGCGGTGCGGATCGGCAAGATCGACGGTAACTTCGTCGTCAACCCGGACGAGGAGGCGCTCCTCGCGGACACCGACCTCGACCTGATCGTCGCCGGCACCGAAGACGCGATCCTGATGGTCGAGGCAGGCGCGAACGAGATTCCCGAGGCGGAGATCCTCGACGCGCTCGACATTGCCCACGACGCGATCAAAAAGCTGTGCGCCGCCCAGCGCGAGCTGGCCGAGAAGGCAGGCAAGGCGAAGATCGAAGTCGACGTTCCGCAGGTCGACCCCGACCTGTACGAGCAGACCCAGGCCTCACACGGCGCCGCGCTCGAGGCGGCGACCCAGATCGAGGACAAGCTGGAGCGCCAGGACGCAACCAAGGCGGTCGAGGAGCAGATCCTCACGCAGTACGCCGGCGACCCTGAGGCAGCGGAATACCCGGAGCGGCGCAGCGCAGCGCAGCGGGCGTTCGACAAGCTCGAGAAGACGATCGTCCGCGAGCGGATCGCGGTGCAGAAGAAGCGCCCGGACGGCCGCTCCGCGGAGGAGATCCGTCCGATCTCGATCGAGGTCTCGCTGGCGCCGCGTACGCATGGCTCCGCGCTCTTCACACGCGGGCAGACGCAGGCGTTCAGCGTCGCCGCGCTCGGGACTACGCGCGAGGAAATGCGGCTCGACACGCTCGGCCTCGAGACGACGAAGCGGTATTTCCACCACTACAACTTCCCGCCGTTCTCGGTCGGGGAGGCAGGATTCATGCGCGGTCCCAAGCGCCGGGACATCGGACATGGCGCGCTCGCCGAGCGGGCGCTCGTGCCAATGATCCCCTCGCAGGAGGAGTTCCCGTACACGATCCGCGTCGTCTCGGACATCTTCGAGTCGAACGGGTCGAGTTCGATGGCGAGCGTCTGTGGCTCGACGCTGTCGCTGATGGACGCCGGCGTGCCGATCAAGCACCCGGTCGCAGGGATCGCGATGGGCTTGATCAAGGAGGGTGACGACTACATCATCCTCACCGACATCGCGGGAGTCGAGGACCATCTCGGTGACATGGACTTCAAGGTCGCCGGTACGGAGAACGGGATCACCGCGCTCCAGATGGACATCAAGATCACGGGCGTCACGTTCGACATCATGCGTGACGCGCTCTCGCAGGCGAAGGTCGCCCGCGAGTTCATCCTCGGCGAGATGACGAAGGTGATCGATGCGCCGAGGTCGGAGCTGTCCAAGTTCGCGCCGCGGATCTCCTCGATCAAGATCGATCCGGAGAAGATCGGACTGCTGATCGGCAAGGGCGGCGAGACGATCCGCTCCCTGCAGGAGGAGTTCGAGTCCCAGATCGACGTCAACGACGAGGGTCAGGTGCTCGTGTACGCCGCCAACGGCGAGCTCGGAGACGCGCTTGTGGACCGGATCCGGTCGATGACCAAGGAGGTCGAGGTTGGCGACACGTTCGCGGGCAAGGTCGTGAAGACGACCACGTTCGGCGCGTTCGTCGAGCTCTCAAAGGGCACCGACGGCCTGCTTCACATCTCCAATGTCGCTCCCGGGCAACGGATCGCGACGGTCGAGGAAGTCCTCAACAAGGGCGATGACATCAGCGTCCGCGTGGTCGAGGTCGACCGCGAGCGCGGCCGGATCGGCCTGCGCCTCGCCGACGATCCCGACGTGGCTGGCAAGACCGCCGCGGAGCTCGCGACCGTCGGCAGCGGCGATGGCGGCGGACCGCCACGACGCGATCGCGGAGGCGACCGTGGTGGCGATCGCGGAGGCCGCGGCGGACGCGGCGGACGCGATGGCGGCGGCAACGGCGGCGGCAATGGCGGCGACCGCGGAGGACGGTTCCGCGACCGCGACCCGGAGCGGCGCGGCTAGCCATCGCGGCGGGCCGCTGATCGTGATCGAGGAGCACCGGCTCACAACGCTTCAGTCGGGCGTTCGGATCGTGACGGAGGAGATGCCCTCCGTCCGATCCGTGTCGCTCGGATTCTGGATCGGCACCGGCTCGCGGGGCGAGACCGACGAGCAGGCGGGCCTGTCGCACCTGCTCGAGCACCTGCTGTTCAAGGGCTCGGAGAAATACGGCTCGCTCGAGATCGACCAGATCTTCGACGGCATGGGCGCCGAGCTGAACGCCGGCACCGGGAAGGAGACGACGTCCGTCTACGCCCGGGTGATCGACTCACATCTAGAGACGGCCTTCGACGTGATGGCCGACATCGTCTTCCGGCCGTTGCTCAACGACGTCGACTCGGAGCGCGCCGTGATCCTCGAAGAGATCGCGATGTACGAGGACGATCCTCAGGAGAAGGTCTTCGACGTGCTCGGCGAGGCGGTGTTCGGCTCGCATCCGCTGGGGCGCGCGATCATCGGCCAAGCCTCGGTCGTGGCGAACACGCCCGTGTCGGAGATCTCGCGCTTCCACGCAACGCGCTACGCGCCCGAGAACATCGTGATCGCCGCCGCCGGAGCCGTCAGCCACGAGCGGCTCGTCGAGCTCGCGCAGAGCCGCATGCCGGCGCCCGGCGGAGAAGGGGCACCGGAGTGGCCCGCGGCGCCCACCGATGCCCATGCACGCATCCGCTTCGAGGAGAAGGACACCGAGCAGTACCACGTCTGCCTCGGCGGTGTGGGAATCTCGCGTCACGACGACCGCCGCTTCGCGCTGCGGGTGCTTGACACCATCTTCGGCGGCACCTCGTCCTCGCGGCTGTTCCAGGAGATCCGCGAGAGCCGCGGGCTCGCATATGCCGTGTACTCGTTCACCAGCTACTACGAGGACAGCGGGCAGGTCGGGCTGTACGTCGGCACGCGCAGCGAGAACCTGGGCGAGGCCGCCGCGGTCGTCGGCACCGAGCTTGCCCGTCTGCAGGAGGAGCCGGCGACACCGGACGAGCTGACGCGGGCGAAGGAGAACCTCAAGGGCCGCGTGCTGCTGGCGCTCGAGTCGACCGGCGCGCGGATGAACCGGCTCGGCTCCGACGTGCTCGCGGACTCGCCTCTGCTCCCGCTCGACGAGGTCGTCGCGCGGATCGACGCGGTGACGCTCGACGACCTCCGGGCGCTCGCGAGCGAGCTGTGGTCCCCGGAGCGCCTTTCGGCCGCCGGGATCGGACCCGACGAGGCGGCCTTTCGGGTGGCGCTGGGCGCGATCGAGCCGGCACTTGCGAAACCGTGATCCGAGTTGCTGTGGCCGGGGCGGCGGGGCGGATGGGGGAGACGGTGTGCCGAGCTGTCGCGGCCGCACCGGACATGACCCTTTCCGGGCGTGCCGACCCCGTGCTCGGGGTCGCGGTCGCGGACTTGCTGGAAGGCGCGGACGTGCTGGTGGATTTCACGACGCCCTCGACCGTCATCGAGAACGCGCGGGCGGCCGTCGCCGCCGGCGTCCACGTGGTGATCGGGACGACGGGCTTCGCGGTCGCTGACATTCCCTCCGGGCCGGGGAAGACCTTCATCGCGCCCAATTTCGCGATCGGCGCCGTGCTGATGATGCGCTTCGCCGCGGAGGCCGCTCAGCACATGGCCGCGGCCGAGATCATCGAGCTGCACCATGACCGCAAGCTCGACCGGCCGAGCGGGACCGCGGCGCTGACGGCCGAGGTGATGGCGAAGGCGGTTCCCGGCCGACCGGAGATCCCGATCCACTCGGTCAGGCTCCCGGGGCTCGTCGCGCACCAGGAGGTGATCTTCGGCGACGTTGGGCAGACGCTGACGATTCGCCACGACTCGACCGACCGCGAGTCGTTCATGCCGGGCGTGCTGCTCGCGATCCGGCGCGTGGGGGAGCTGACCGAGTCGCCGGTCGTGGGGCTGGAACGGCTGCTGTTCTAGGGCTTGACCACCCAGTACATCCCGCTCTGCCGGCCCTGCGCCGCGATCGCCTCACCCTGCTCGTCGATGAACTCGTGGATGCCCCGAGCGGCTCCCTGCCAGCCGGCCGCGTCGTAGTCGTCGAACAGCATCTGCCCGCCAGGAGCCAGTCGGGGCCAGAGCTGCCGCGCGCAGTAGACGACGCTGTCGCGCAGGTCGCAGTCGATAAACGCGAGGCAGAATCGACCCTCGATCTGTGGCAACGTGTCCTGAAAGTACCCCGCGACCGGCTTCACGACATCGGTCAGGCCGAGCACAGCCAGCTTTCGCTGGACGTACAGAAGCGAGGTCGACGTGAATGCGTCGTCGGCGACTTCGGTGAGACCGGCGTCACGCTCAGCGGCGAGCTCCGAGCGATCGAACCCGGCGAACGAGTCGCACGCGAACACGGTCTTCCGCCTCCCGGCCTGGCGCAGCGCACGCGCCATGATGACGGCCGAGCCACCCCGAGACGTTCCGCACTCGATCACGTCACCGTCGACGGCGGACGCCTCCTTCAAGTGGTTCAAGAGAACGTTAACCCGGGACTGATCGAGGTTGGTCTCGTAGTTCACCAGGCGGGTTCGGTACAACCAGGGAGCCGCTAAGAGCGCCTGGTCGAGCACGTTGCTCGGCACGAGCCGCTTGATCGCCGCGCGAACATTTCGTGCTCGCGCGTGGCGCCCGGTGATGGCAAGGGCCGGCATCCGCGGCGGCTGATCGTAGCCGACCCGTCGACACGCCCGCGCGAGCAGCATGCAACGCCCGCGCGAGCAGCATGCAACGCCCGCGCGAGCAGCATGCAACGCCCGCGCGAGCAGCATGCAACGCCCGCGCGAGCAGTCTGCAACCCTCTCGCCGGTGAATCGCTTCCACGCTGCGCGCCTGCCCGCGGCGACCGCCTGGCGTTTCGTGTACCTGATCGCACAGGGCGGGCTCAGCCTGGCGTTGTTCTCGGTTCTCGCCCACGTCCTGCCGACATCGGCGTTCGCGGCCACCGCCGTCGCCCAGGGCGCCCTGGTGATCGCACAGGCCGTGGGCGACTTCGGTCTCTCGCAGGCGGCGGTGACCGTGTTGCCGGCACGAATCGCAACCGAACCATCGCGAACTGGTGAGCTGCTGCGGGGCGCCGCCTCGTCGTATGCCGTCGCCGCTCTCGCGGCATTCGTGGTCACGCTGCTGGCGGCGCTCGTGGTGCCCGCTGCAGCTCGCATTCCGATTTTGCTGATCGCTCCAGCCGGTGCGGTGACGGTACTCGTCTCAGGTGCCGACGGCCTCCTACGCGCTCAGGGCGAGTTCAGGCGCCCGCCGCTTCTCGTGACCGTGAGCCGGCTGGGTGCCTTCGCCGGCGTTGGCGTCGCGATCGTCGATCCTTCTGCACCGGCCACCTGCGCCGGCATCGCGGTCGGGACGGTCGTGGCGTCGCTGCCCGCGGTGCTGGTGCTCTACCGCTCATACCACGCGAGCGACCGCGGCCGCTCGCGTGATCTGCGACAGGCGTCCGTGCCCCTCGGCTTCGCTGAGCTGTGCACGATCGCGAGCGGCCGCCTGGACACAATCCTGCTCAGCGCGATCGCAGGCACGCTCGCGGGAGCCGGCTTCGAGGCCACTTGGCGCATCTTTCAGCTCGCGCAGTACGTAGTGGGCGGGCTCGCAACCGCGGTGGCCCCCTTCATCGCCGATGCATACGGTTCCGGGCGATACGACGAGGAGCTGGCGCTGATCCGGCGCGTAGGGCTGATCGTGCTGACGGCCGGGGTCGCGCTCGGCACGGGCCTGGTGCTCTTCGGGGGGCCGCTCAGCCGAGTCCTTTTCGGTGGCCTCGGACACGCGGTCGCGCGAGCCCTTCCGCCGCTCGCGATCCTCACGCCATTGTCGTTTCTCGGCTTCTTCTCGCTTGTCGTGCTCGCCACATCGCCCGCCGATCGGTGGTGGATCCTGCCTGCCAACGCGGTCGGGGCCGTCGTCAACGTGGTCCTTGTTCTGCTGTTGGCACCAGGCCGGGGTCTCGACGGCACGACGCTGGCGTGCGCAATCGGCCTTGGCGCCGCGGCGGCGCTGTTGATCGCACGGCTGTTCGTCATGGCGGCGCGCTTACGTCGAGAGCCCTCGGGGGCCAGGCGGTCGAGCGGCGGGATGCGGATCCTCGTTCTCAGCGCACGCTTTCCCGAAGCCGGCGGGCGGGGGGATCAGGTGCGGGCGATGCTGGACGTGACCTACCTGGCAGGGCGGCACGCAGTAACCGTGCTCACGGCCGGACCGGCATCCACTCCGGCCGCTGATCGGTCGCTGCGCGAGCTCGCAGAGGTGGAGGTGATCGCGGCGTCTCGCATCCGAAGGGCGCTGAGTGCCGCGTATGCGCTGGCGGCGGGTCGCCCCGCGCAGTGCGGCTGGATGATGCCGGGACCTGCGTGGCGTGCGGCGAAGCGCCTGGCACGCGACGCCGATGTGGTGCTGGTGAACACTTCCCGTTCGCTGCGCGGTGGGTTGGCAGCCCCGATCGTGCTCGACCACATCGACGCCCTCAGCCACAACATGGCCGAGCGGGGACGTGGACCCGAGTCGCTCCCCGTACGCGTCTTCGCGACTCTCGAGTCATGGCGGATGGCCGCGTGGGAGCTACGCCTCGCCGGCATCGTCGCCGCTCAGATCGGCGCGTCGAACGACGTCGCGCGTCTGTTGCCGCGCGAGCCCCCGGTTCATGTGATTCCGAACGGGTGGGCCGGTGCGGTGTTCACGCAGCCGGCCGGGCACCAGCGTGATATCGACGTGATCTTCACCGGCAACATGGACTATCCGCCGAATCGAGACGGGGCGGCCTGGCTGCAGCGGGAGATCCTGCCGCGCGTACGGGCGGTGCGGCCCGCCACGACGGCCTGGATCGTCGGACGGTCGGCGAAGCGCGTCGCCGGCACAGATGTCGAGGTCGCCTCCGACGTCCCCGACGTGCTCTCGTTCCTGCGTAGGGCCCACGTGGCCGTCGCGCCCGTGTTCGGTGCCGGGTCGCCGTCGAAGACGCTCGAGGCGGCGGCGAGTGGGGCCGCCGTTGTCTCGACGCCCTGGGGACTCGAGTGCTACCGGCTGCCTGGCCTCGCGGCCAGAGACACCGACGGCTTCGTGTCCGGGATCCTGGCGTTGCTCGACGACGACGACGCTCGCCGGCAGCAGGTGCAGGAGATGCAGCGGGCACTAATGGAGCTAACTCCCGGGCGGTTAGGGCCGCTGCTGGAAGAGATCGTCGCGGGAGCAGTCACGAGCGGGCAGGCGACCAGGCCGGCGCGGGAACCCTCGCGGGCTTGGACGCTGCGTCTCCTGAGGCCACCGCTGGCGACGGCGATCCCGCTTGCGATCTGCGCCACATCCCTGAGCGTCGTGCTGGCCAGTTCCGCGACCGTTGTGGTGCCCAGAGGCTGCTACCGGGTCGCTGCCCCGCGTGCTCGTCCTCGACCGCTGGCCCGGCCACGGACCGCACTCGACCCGTCGCGGACCTACGTGCTGAAGCTGACCACCAACTGCGGTGCGATCGACATCAAGCTCGACGTCCGGACTTCTCCGCGGGCCACTGCCTCGGTCGCGTACCTCGTCGATCACGGCTACTACGACGGCTTCCCGTTCGACCGTGTCGACCGCGATTACGTCGTCCAGGTTGGCGAACCGCATGGCCAGTACCGGCCGATCAGCCCGGGCTACACGATCGTCGAGCTTCCGCCTCGCAGTACGCGTTACCCGTTCGGGACGGTGGCCATGTACAACATCGACCGCCAAGCGCCGGGGACATCGGGCAGCGAGTTCTTCATCGTCGTAACGACGCGCCTTGATGTACCGCCTCGGTTTACGGTGCTCGGCAAGCTGGTGGGGGGCACGCAAGCCGTCGAACGCATCTCACGCGTCCAGGTGGCTCGCCCGCCCGACGGTACGCCCCTGGTGCCGATCGTGATCAGCCGCGCCAGGATCGTGGCGGGTGGCAATCCGGTGCGGTGAGCGGTAGAGACGCAAAGGCTCTACGGTGTCGCCGTGCGGATCGGCATCGACGCCCGACTGGTCTGGCGGGGTCTTGGCATCGCCCAGTTCGTAACTGGGCTCGTCAGCCATCTGACCGACGCCGTCGAGGTCGTCTGGTTCGGCGACCCGGCATTTGCGCCATGCGACGTGAGCGCGGTGCGAGCCGATCGGCTTCCCCACCCTGCGCTCGACCTCGCTGCAGCCCGCCGGATCGTACGTCGCGCCGGCGTCGATGTCATGCACTTCACCGCAAACACGGGGTGGACGAGCCAAGGTTCGCCGCCGTTCGTCCTGACCGTGCAGGACATGCTGTTCATGGAGACGCCGATCGGGGGGCGGTCGATGCGGCAGGTGCTAGGTCATCGTTATGCGCGCCGAAACGTGATCCATGCGCTGGCGGCGGCGAGCGCGGTGGCGACGCCGAGTCTCGCCTCGGCGACCGAGATCAACCGTCGGGCGCGGCTGCAGCGGCCACCGGTGGTGATCCCTTACGGGGTCGACCTCGCACCCGACGTACGGGAAGCCGCTGCGACGGTCGAGCGCCTTCCATCTCGCGGGGGTCGCGCCGAATACGCTCTGGCGTTCTCCGGGCGCGACCCGCGTAAGGGAGCCGACCTCGCCGTCGCAGGGTGGCGCGCGGCAGACCGGACGCCGGCGCAGCTCTGGCTGCTGGCCGGCGCAGGATTGCCGCCGGGGCTCGAGGAGGAGATCGCTGATGAGGTCGCACGCGGTCAGATCGTCGTCTTGCCCTATCAGCAACGACAGCGATTGCATGAGATCCTGGCGGGAGCGTCGGCGCTCATCTACCCGAGCCGTGCGGAGGGTTTCGGCCTGCCGGTGATCGAGGCGATGGCGGCCGGCGTGCCGGTCATCAGCGGGCTCTCACCGGCGACGCGCGAGGTCGGCGGGGAGGCGATCCTGCCGGTGGACGTGCACGGCCCGGTCGCGTCGATCGCGGCCGGGCTGCGGGCACTTTCAGGTGACGCCGATGTCGCCGCCGGCCTCATCGCCGCGGGGCTCCGACGCGTCGAGTCCTACTCCTGGCGTGAGTGTGCGCGAGCGTACCTGGACCTCTACACAGCCGTGGCGGAGGAATAGGTCGCAGCCCGCGGCAGCGGTGGCGGGTCGTCGTTCAGTCGCTCGCTCGTCCGAGCGACCGCCCACAAGCCGAGCACTTGGATCATCGTCAGGGCGATGGCGGCGGCCGACGCGGACCGCAATATGGCCGGGATCTGCACGGTGAGCGCGACGAGCAGCAGCAGCGTGCTGGGCCGGCGCGGAGCGCTCGGTGCGGCGAGCGTCTGCTCGAGCTTTGCGGTCGCCGCTCCGAGGATCAGGAACGCGACCACTACGCCCGGGTAGAGGAACTGCAGATAGCTCACGAGCTGCAACGGCTGCGCGTAAACGTCGACGGTTGACGGGTAGATCGCGGCTTCGATCGCTGGTGCGGTGGGCACGGTCGGGCGGATCCCACTCGGCAGGGGCTGCAGCAGCAGGCGCAGCGCCTCCTTGCCGTATTCGGGTGGCGCGTAGCGGGGCACCGTCCGCTCGCCGAGTGCGATCAGCCGGACTCCGTCGGCCGAATTGGCGGCATAGCTCGAGATGAAGTCGCCCGGACCCTTGGTGACCAGGAACTCGAGGCGACCGATGCGCGTTCCGGGGTGAGTCTGCACGTAGTTCCCGTAACGCTTGACCATGCCGAGGACGACGACGATGACGAGGGCGCCGGCCAGCAGCAAAGGCAGGCCGGCGCGGACGCTGAGACGCCGCCGGACAAGCCCGTAGTAGAGGGCCAGTTCAATCAGCGGCACCGCGAGCAGCTCGCGTGCCCCGAGGGTGGCCACGAGTAGGAGCGCGCCGGCAAGGCCTGCGATCAGCCAGCGCGTCAGCGCGGCACCGCGCGCCCATCGTACGCAAGCGGCGACCTGGGCGATGAACACGAGGGCGAGCGCGGCCGCGATGAAGTAGGTGCGTCCGCGCGTCAAAGAGCCTTCTTTGCTGACGTTGGCGATGAAGTGGATCGGGCCGCCGGTCACAGCGAAGATCACGCAGAAGCCAAGGCACCCGACCGCGATCCAGGTGATCACCCAGCGCCGGCTGAGTCTGACCTCCCGCATCTGTATGTAGGGTGGAGTCGCGCCGCGGACCGGCTGCTCGCCACGGCCGCCCGCACCGCGCAGCAGGCCCGCGTAGCCGGCGATGAAGCACACGAGGCTCAGGTCGACCGTTGCAAGCGCACGGTTGGGAGGACCGATGTCGAGCAGGGATGGATTGACCGCATAGACCCATGAGGAGATCAGGAACGTCGGGATCCATGCTGCGGCGACGATCACGCCCGCCCGTGCCCAGGTTCGCTCGGAGCTCCAGCCGATCGCGGCGAGCCAGGCGACGAGGGCCGTTTGGAGCATCGCCAGCATGTAGGTGACGGCGTGGTCCTGGCCCGCGGACGAAAGGCCGGCCGCCCCCGCCCCGCAGACGGCGGCGATCACCGCCAGGATCGTGATCATCGATGGCGACGAGGAGCTCCGGAGCGGTAAGGTACCGCGCGGGCGCGGTGTGGAGCTCGCGAAGAAGGTCAAGGCTCGAAGATGTGACGGTCCGGTAGGCGCCTCGGACGCGCCGAGGATAGCTGACGCCCATTTCATCGCGCACGATGCGCGATCCCGACCGCTGATCGTGCCCTGTTTACAAGAAAAACACCTGAACCGCCTCGAGTAAGGGGATAAGTCACTGTCGTCGAGCTTCGATCCAAGACCGGCCGGATTGGGTCGTCCAATGAGGAGTCACCTAGACTGCGCCAGTCACGGACAAGGCTGTTCGGGGGTCGCCACGCAATCGCGCGGCGTGCGAGTGTGCGCCTCTCCCTGATCACACTCGTCGCCGCCGCCCTCGCCCTGGCTGCGTTCTCAGCGGTCGCTGCGGCAGCGCCGCCCACCGCGCCAGGCGTCCACATCGATCCGGGCAGCCCCGTCGCGAAGGAGTACGCGATCCCGCTCCAACAGGCCCGCGGAGGCAGCTCCGGTGGCTCCGGCGGCGGCCAGCTGTTCGGAAGCGGCATTACTCGCGCGCCGACCACTCCGACGAGCGCGCCGGCTGTGGCCGCCCCCGCCCCAACCGCTGCGGTGACCCCGAGCAAGCCCCCGCCGCACCGCGTACACCGCACGACAGTGCACCGCCACCGGCGCGTGCGACCGAGCACCAGGCCGGCGGCCACGCTCAGCCACGCCCCGGCGACGCCGGTGGTCCAGCTACCGGGAGCGAGTCGGGCCACGGGAGGCGGGGCTGGACTCGCTTGGATGGTTGGCGTCGCCGCGCTCGTGCTCGCGCTCGGGGGGATGGGTGGCGCCGCGCTTACGCGGCACAGCCGCAGGGCGAGTACACGAACAAGCTGATGCGAGCAGCGTGAGATCGCAACCCGCCGCAGCTCTCGCGAGCACGGCCTCACCGCCGGTGCAAGCGCGAAGCGCCTCGCCAAGCCGGACGCCGGCGACCATCGTGCCCTTGGACCTCAGCGCCCGGGTGCGCGTGCAACCGCCGCCTGCTGTGGGGTGGGCGGCTGTGGTGATCGCGGTGGTGCTGGCTGCGTCGCCGGTCGCGGATGGGTATTTCGATTTCAATCGGTGGGGTGTGATCGCGCTCGGAGCGATGGTGTTGCTGGTCGTGCTCTCGGGGGTGGCCCGACCCGCGTTCACCCGATATGGAGTCGCCGCGTCCGCCGGCCTGGGGCTGCTCTTGGCGTTGAGCGCCGCGTCGATTCTGTGGGCCGAGTCAAAGGACTCGGCGTGGACCGAGGTCAATCGGCTCGCGCTGTACGGAGCGTTGTTCGCGATCGTTCTGCTGGCCGTCCGCGACCAGCGCACAGGCCGGATGGTCGTCGTGATTCTGGGGTCCGCGGCGCTGCTCACGAGCGTGTGCCTGTGCGTGTCGCTCCTGTTCGGCGCCGGTCAGGGTGCGTTCCTGACGCGGCGGTTGAACGCGCCGATCGGCTATATCAACGGAACGGCGTGTCTGCTGGTGATGGGTGTTTGGCCGTGGATCGCTTACGCCGAGGCCGCTTCGCGCCGCCTCACACGCGCGGGCGCGCTCGCCGGAGCAGCGCTGATCGCGGGCACGTTCGTGCTGACGCAGTCACGCGCGGTGGTTCCGGCGACGGTCCTCAGCGCAGTGCTCGTGCTGGCGTGTACCGGCGAGCGGACGCGGCGCGCGGTGAACCTGATCCTCGTGTGCGCGGCGGTCGCCGTCGCGCTGCCCTGGACGCTGGCGGTGTACTCGACCGGGGGCGCGGCCGATCGCCTCCTGCTGCCGAGCCACGGCCTGCTGCGTGCGGCGGCTGTGGCAATCCTGCTGGCTGCCGTGACTGCGGGGCTCGCGCGTTGGACGCTGTCGCGCTTGGCGGACCGGCTCGAGCCGGAGCGAAGGCCGCTGGCTGTACGCCGCCTCGGCCGGACGCTGGCGATCACGACCGTGCTGATTCTCGCGGTCGGTGCGGTCGCCGGAGCGCCGTATATCTCGCGGCAGTACCAATCGTTCACCGCCCTGCGCGTGAACGAGAACGCGGCGGTGAGGTTCACCGACGCGAGCGGGTATCGCTATGACCTGTGGCGCGTCGCGCTACGCGAGTTCGAGCAGCATCCGCTCGGCGGGCTGGGCGCCGGGAACTACGACGCCGAGTATTACCGGCTTCGTCGCAACCCCGAGTATGTACTGGTGCCGCACAGCCTCGAGCTGCAGATGGCAGCCGAGCTCGGCGTCGGGGGGATCGTCGCGCTGCTGCTGTTCTGTGGTGCGATCCTGGCGGCATGCTGGGCGCGCCGCGGCACGCTCGCCTCAGGGGACCGGATGATCAAGGTGGCCGCCGCCGGCATGTTCGCGGCGTGGCTGATCGACACGAGCGTGGACTGGACGTACGACATTCCGGGCTTGGCGGGCGCGGGCATCGTCTGCGCCGCGCTGCTGGTAGTCCCCGCCCCAGGTGCGCTCCGCCGGCCCGGCGAGCGGCGCTCCAGGCGCGCGCAGGCGATGACCGCCATCGTGCTCGGCGTGCTTGCCCTGCTGGCCGCGAGCGTCGGGCGCCAATACGCCGCGGCGCGCTATCAGCAGGCCGGGGCGACCGAGGTCACGCGGTCCCCGCAAGCTGCGATCGGGACCCTTGACGAGGCCGAGAAGCTCGACCCGTACTCGCTGAACACGCTTTATTCGCTCGCAGCCGCCTACGCGCGTGAAGACAATTACGACCAGGCCCGCGACACGCTGCTACTGGCGGCTGCGCGCGAGCCCGAGAATTATGTTCCGCCGGCCCTGCTGGGAGACCTCGCCGTTCGCAAGGGCGACAGCACGCTCGCGGCGATCGAGTACCGGCGGGCGCTCGCGCTGAACCCCACCGACCCCGAGCTACGCGCGACGGCCACCGCGGTGACCGAACGATGAGCGCTGCCGGCCAGCTCACGCCGCTCGAGCCCGAGCTCACCGACGCGACAGAGCCAAGGACCGGTCTTGCCGGCGCACCGAAGCTCGAGCCGGCCGTCGTTGACAGGGCCTTCGACGATACGCCGTGCTGGCCGGTCACCCGGCTCGTGAGCTGGTCGCTGACGCTTCTGCTGGCGGTGAGCATCCTGGGCCCCCAGACGGTGGGCCGAGCGGACCGGATCGAGTGGCTGGTCCTACTCGTGCCGACGATCATGGCGACGCTCGGGTCGCGCGCGCTGTTTGAGGTGATCGGGTTTGCGGTTGCGAATCGTGGCCCGGTCGGACGGCTCGCTGCCGCCATACCATCCGCGCTGCTCGCCGCCGGACTGCTGGCGGCCGCCTCCGCGATTGTCGGCGTCGGCTGGTCGCCGGCGGTCGGCGTCGCAACGACGACGCTCGCCACGCTCACGCTCGCGACAGCGGGCGCCGCGCGCGAATTCGAGATCCGCGTCCGCCTGGCGATGCGTCGTGTCTACTTCATCGGCTCCGCTGAGTCACAGCGCGATCTCGCCGGGGAGCTCGGCCGCCACCACGACGCGACGCTGGTGGGCTCCACCGTCCTCGAGCGCAGCCCGGAGCCGATCGGAAGCGCGGCGCTCGCCCAGGCTGTGATCTCGACCCGCGCCACGGTGGTCGTGCTCGACGCTTTGGCGATGCGCGTCCCCGAGCTCGTGGAGACAGCCTCGCTGCTCAATCTCCGCGGCCTCCGCATCCGGGAGCTCGTCTCTTACTACGAGCGCGAGTTCAAGAAGATCCCGCTCGCCGAGCTCTCGCCGACGTGGTTCCTGTTCGACATCGCCCCGATCCACCGCCGGCGCCCATACCGCTCGCTGCGGCGCGCGACCGACATTGTGCTGGCTGCCGTGCTGTTGCTCTGCTCGTTCCCGCTGATAATCCTTGCCGCCATCGTGATCAGGGTCACGAGCCCCGGCCCGGCGCTCTACCGCCAACGACGTGTCGGCAAAGAGGGCGAGCAGTTCACGCTCCTGAAGCTCCGCACGATGGTGGAGAGCGAAGAGGCGGAAGCGGAGGCGGCCTGGGCGCTGTCGCAGGCCTACCGAGTCACGCCGGCTGGGAAGCTCTTGCGGCGCTACCGGCTCGATGAGCTGCCGCAGCTATGGAACGTCATCCGCGGAGAGCTCGCGCTGATCGGGCCCCGTCCCGAGCAGGTGCCGATCGCGCAGCAGCTGGCACGTCAGTTGCCCCACTACAGCTCGCGTCACAGCATCCGCCCGGGTGTAACCGGCTGGGCGCAGGTCAACCTCGGCTACGGGGGCTCCGTCGAGGGTACGGTCGCAAAGCTTCAGCGCGACCTCTACTACATGAAGCATCACAGCCTGAGGCTAGATGCGCTGATCATCTGGCTGACAGTCAAGGCTGTGCTCGCCGGTCGAGGATGAATTTGACAAGCACCACACCAATGGAGGAACCATGCAACGACGTATTCCCCGGTCGGCGTTAGTCGTCGCCTGCGTAGCGGCACTGTCGGCGTTCGCAGCAGGATCGGCGCAAGCGGCCATCACGGCCACAACCGAGCCCGCCACGTCGGTGACCGCCGACACGGCGATCCTCAACGGCACCATCGCGAGCGGCGGCACCCTGACGCTGTGGCAGTTCGCATACAGCCTCGCCAGCAACCCGTTTCAGGGCTCTGAGACTGTTGGCGGCACCATCCCCGCAGGTACGACCAGCACCACTTCCGTCCTCGCCACGGCGTCGAACTTGATCCCGAACACGACCTATACGAACCAGCTGGTCGCCGACAACGGCACGTTCGGCAGCACCTATTACCTGCTGACCCCCATCTACGGCGGGGTGATCACGTTCAAGACGAAGGGGCCCGGCACCGCATCTCTGACAAGCACGAAGCTGAAGGTCAAGAGCGGCCGAGTCGACATTCCGATCAAATGCTCGAACGCCTTGGTTTGCGCCGGCGGCGTCGCCGCGATCACGACTCGCCACGCGGGCAAGAAGGTGTCATGCGGCAGCGCGACGTTCACGGTCGCCGCGGGTAAGAAGAAGACGGTCAGCACCGGCAAGATCAGCGCGAAGTGCAAGGCGTTGCTCGTTCTCGCGCCGAAGAACACGATCAAGGCAAAGCTGGTGGCGGGCTTCACCTATCAGAAGGGGATCTCGAAGAACGTGACTCTGAAGCTCGCCTAATAAGGCGGGTGGACGGGCCGGGGTGCGGGCGGGAGGAGCCGCCCGCACCCGGCGGATTTGGCTCTGCCAAATGAGCCAGTGGAACCGGCGCCAGCCGGTTCCACCCTACCCGTGGGCGAACGCCTTGAACCCGGGCTTGCGTACGCCGCTCTGTGTCAGCAGCCCGCCGTAGGTGAGCGGCGGGTCGTCGTAGACATTGACCCAGCCAAGCGCGTAGATCCGGTGGTAGGTGCGGGCCTCGCGAAGCGCATCGGTGATCCACTGCGCGGCGGTCGCAGGACTCACATAGAAGTTGAACTGCTGGTCGGGTGCGGTTGGGATCGTCCATTCGGACAGGAAGATCGGGAGCCCAGGGCGGAGGTAACGGTCAATCCACCCGGCGAGCTCGGGGAGATCTGAGAACTGAACTTCACCGAACATTGACGGGATCGATGTGAAGGTCGGTGACTGATAGCTGAACGGATTGTGGGCGTACATGTCCATCCGTGGCGGGCGGCCGTCGGGAAGCCTGAGGTTCTCGATCCACTGCTGCGTATCGATCGCGCCGGTGGTGTAGGTGCAGCCGCCGATCACCAGGTTCTCCGTGCTCACCTTCTTCAGCGCTCCGTAGGCGGCGTTGAGAATCCGCGCGTATAGATGGGGGGCCGCACGCTGGGCGGCATCGAGCGGCTGCCCAATCGGCGGCGCGGAGGTGATCGGCTCGAAGTTCGGGGCGCGCGTCGGTTCACCCCAGATCATCCACAGGTGAACGCTCGGGTAGTGGCGCGAGGCGGCGGTGGCGAACGCCGCGAAGTCGGCTGGGTTACGGGGGGCCCAGTTCGACGGTTCGCCTCCGTTCGCCCACGGCGGCGCGCCGATGATCTGCAGCAGCACCCGCATGTGGAAGCGGCGGGCCTGCGTCACCGCCTGCTGGACCTCGGTCGGCCATACATAGGCCGGGTCGCGCGGATCGGTCGGGTCGCGCGGTCGCGTCGGCGCCACCTGGTTCCAAAGCAGGTCAACCTCGAAGATCGAGACGCCGAGCTCGCGGTAGAGCGGAAACTGGTTGACGCCGTTGCGGTAGACCTGGCCCCAGATCGCCTTGCTGAACGCCTGGGCGCTCGCCGGCGCGAGAAGCATCAGCAGAGCACCGAGCGTCGCGAGCCTGCGGAGGACAGTCCGTGTGCGTGCGCTCAGCATGGATGCGCCCGGCATCCTCGCACGACTGCCCGGCCGGCGGCGCCGCCATCGCCTGTCGGGTCCCGCGCGTGGGCGCTCTACACTTGTCGGCATGGCCGACTCGAACCCCTCAGACCTCCTCCGCGGGCTCGAGATCCTGCGGAGCGCGTTCGTCGCGCCCGGCAGCGCCGCCGATTCACTGCCCGCGGCGGTGGCGCGCGCCGGCGAGGTCCGCGAGGCGATCGACCGGCTGACGGACGAGGTCGCGACACTGAACCAGCACGTCGAGCGTGCGCTGCCCGTGATCGAGTCCTTCGAGCGTCAGTTCGAGCGCGCGCTGCCTGTGCTCGAATCGATCAAACGGGCCGAGCGCGGGATTCAGCAGGTGATGCGGAAGACGTTCTGGCCCGGGCGGGAAGCTCCGGGCGAGGGGGATTCGGCGGGCGGCGAGGGGTAGACGAGCTGGGTCGGCGGCCGTCTGGTAGCCACCGCTTGCGATAATCGGCTGGCATGCCCGGACTCGGCTCAATCCTGACCGCGATGGTCACTCCCTTCGACGCCGATCTGTGCGTCGACGAGGAGGCGACGATCGCGCTGATGAACCATCTGCTTGCGCACGGCTCCGACGGTCTGGTGATCTGCGGCACCACCGGTGAGGCGTCGACGCTGACCGACGAGGAGCACCTGCGGGTGATCGAGCTCGTCGCCTCCGAGGCCGACGGACGCGGCACGGTCGTGGCGGGGGTTGGCTCCAACGACACACGTCACGCGGTGTACCTGACTGAGCGCGCCACCGAGCTCGGCGCCGACGCGCTGCTCTCGGTCAACCCGTACTACAACCGCCCTAGCAGGCGCGGGATCGTCAGGCACTACGAGGAGGTGGCGAAGGCCACCGACAAGCCGATCCTCCTGTACAACATTCCGCAACGGACCGGGAGCGACATGCCGAACGACCTGCTTGCGGAGCTGGCGCAGATCGACGGCATCGATGGCGTCAAGCAGGCGAATCCAGCCAACCTCGCGAAGATCGACGGCCTGATGATCTATTCGGGCAACGACGACATGCTCGTCGACGTGCTCGACCTCGGCGAGCCGGGCGGCATCCTCGTCGCGAGTCATCTCTTCGGTGAGCAGTTCCGCCGCATGGTCGACGAGCCCGAGCGAAGGCACGAGATCGACGCTTCACTGGCGGATGTCTACCGCGACATGAGCATTCTCCCGCTCGCAGTCGCCACCAAAGCCGCGCTCGGCCTGATCGGTCTCAGCGTCGGTGATCCCCGCCTTCCGTACGTGCCTGCCGACGAGCGCGAGCTCGCGACCCTGCGCGCCATGCTCGAGCGCCACGGCCTCCTCCGCCAAGCATCGCTGCAAGCGTGAGCGGCGCCCTCCGCGTTCTTCCGCTCGGCGGCCTCGGCGAGATCGGCAAGAACATGACTGTTGTCGAGTACGACGGCCGGATCGTCGTGGTCGACACCGGCCTGCGCTTTCCGACCGCCGAGATGCTCGGGATCGACCTCGTGCTGCCCGACTTCACCTACCTGCGCGAGCGGGCGGCAGACATCGAGGCGATCGTCATCACGCACGGGCACGAGGATCATCTGGGGGCGCTGCCCTGGGTTCTGCGCGAGCTTGGCGACCAGCACGCCCCGACCGTCTACGGCGGCCGGCTGACGATCGCGATGGCGCGCTCGAAGCTCGACGAGCACAAGCTCCGCGACGCGAAGCTCGAGGACCTCGAGCCTGGCGAGGAGCTATCGCTCGGCCCGTTCACCATCGAGCTCGTGCACATGACCCACTCGATTCCAGATTCATGCGCCGTGGCGATCGGGACCGAGCTCGGAACCGTTCTCGTCACCGGTGACTACAAGTTCGACCAGACGCCCGTCGACGGATCCCCCGCCGACGTCTCGCGCCTGGCCGAGCTGGGCCGCGACGGCGTTCTGCTGCTGTGCGGCGATTCGACGAACGCCGACCGCCCCGGCTTCTCGCCGAGCGAGGCCGAGGTGGGGCCTCACCTCGAGGAGGTGTTCGCGCACGCCGAAGGACGGATCATCGTGACGAGCTTCGCGTCAAACATCCATCGCGTGCAGCAGGTGGTGGACGCTGCGGCCGCGCTCGACCGCAAGGTTGCGTTGGTTGGGCGCTCGATGCGCAAGAACGTCAACATCGGCAAGTCGCTGGGTCACATCGACCTGCCGAGCGGGATCCTGATCCAGCCCCAGGAGGTCGAGGACTGGCCCGACCACCGAGTCGTCGTGATCTCCACGGGCTCCCAGGGCGAGCCGCTGTCAGCGCTTCGCCGGATGGCGCACAACGACCACCGGATGATCAAGCTGCACAACGGCGACACCGTCGTGTTCTCGGCGACGCCGATCCCGGGCAACGAGCGTGCTGTCAACGAGACGATCGACCGCCTGTACCACATCGGGTGCGACGTGATCACGCCGCGCGAGGCGCCGATTCATGCCTCGGGTCACGGCTACCGCGAGGAGCTGAAGCTGATGCTGAACCTGGTGCGGCCACGCTACGTGCTCCCGGCCCATGGCGACCACAAGCGCATCCACTTGCACGCGCAGCTCGCCGAGGCGGTCGGCATCGACCCCGACGACATCTTCAAGGGCGAGAACGGGCTGCCGCTCGAGATCGACGCCCGCGGCGCCCGCTTCGGCGCGCCCGAGCAGTCGGGGATGATCTTCGTCGACGGCGTCGACATCGGCGATCCCGCCGACGTCGCACTGCGCGACCGCAGGATGCTGTCGGGCGACGGCATCTTCATCGTCGTGGCGACCGTGTCCGAGCAGAGCGGCGAGTCCGTCGTCCCATCCGAGGTGATCTTCCGCGGCGTGCCGTTCATCGAGCAGGCGGACGAACTGGTCGAGGACATCCGCCAGGAGGTCGAGGCCTCGCTGCTGCGAGCGTCGAAGGCCGGGATCCGTGAGATCGACATGCTCCAGCAGGAGCTTCACGACGACCTCGCGGCATTCGTCTACGACCGGCTGAAGCGCCGCCCGATGGTGCTGCCGGTCGTGGTCGAGGTCTGATCGGCGTCGAGTCCGGGTCGAGGTTTGATCGGCGTCCGTGCCGATCAGACCTCGATTGCGAGTTGGCCTGGCGGCGAACTCGCGGGTGAGGTGTAGTCGGCATCGTGGTCTGAAGGACTTTGTTAGGTCGTTACTTGGGCGTTGGCGGGTTTGGCAGCGGGCGGGCGGGCGGGCGGGGCGGGCCGGCCGCGGGGTTTGCGATTGTCACGCGCGGGTCGCGGTTATGTCTCATGCGTGTGACTTTTAGCCCGATTCGGCCCACACCGGAATTTGGCGTGATGAGAAGTGAACAACAGTTGTGCACAACTCAGCACGACTCCCTCGTGCGGGCCGGATGAGGTGCGCCCGGGCGCCAGGGGCGCCGCGCAGCGGTCGAGGCCGATTGGGGGTTGGCAGGTTTGGCAGCGGCCGGTCCAGCGTGTGGCGATAGCACCCCACCCATGAGCGCCCCTGGAAGTGCTCCAGCCCGAGTTCGCGTTTGAGCTGCTCGTAGTCGAGCTCTCCGGTCGCGCCGTGCCCGATTTCTTCAGCGCTCGCACGCGCGCCTGAAGGCGAACCGGGAGGCCACGGGCGTGCCGTCACGCCCGTCGCGGCACGTGACGGGCCTGGAGACCGGCTGTGCCTACGCATTACATGGGCGGTACAAGGTTGATTTTCCACCGACCCTGAGCGTAGGATGCCGCGCCATCTCGACAATGGAGGAGTGGCGGAGCAGTGGACACGCGGTGGAGAGCCGCGCATGGACGGAGATTCATGCATAGGCAACGTCTACTTATTTTTCTCCGTCGAAGCTTGACTCTCACACCATGTGAGGGTCTACGATGCCGCGCCGTGAAGACGCCGTGAAAACGATCGGCAGATTGCGGAGCTATCCGGCGTGTCGATTCGGATGCTTCGCTACTACGATCAGGTTGGCCTGCTGAAGCCCAAGACCCGGTCTAATTCCGGTTACCGGCTCTATGGCCGCGACGAGCTACTGCGGCTGCGGGAGATCCTTGTCTGGCGGCAGCTTGGCTTCCCGATCGCCGATATCGCGGCGCTGATGGACGACCCGACGCGCGACCGCGCCGAAGCGGTCCGCCGCCAGCTTGCGATCGCCCGAGCCCAGGCAGAAAGGCTCAGCGTCATCTCACGCGGCCTCGAGCTGGCCGTTAGCGCGATCGACGCGGGCCGGCCGCTCGGTGAGGAGGAGGTCTTCGCCGCTTTCTCCAACAGCCTGTCCGAGGGGGAAAGCGACGGTCGCCCACCGGGGGTTTCAGAGGCGCACCCGATGAGAACGGATCCCGGGCTGCGCCACCTATCCACGATCCGGAACGTGCTCGAGAGCCTGGCACTCAACGCCGCGTAGGGCTTCTAGATGCGTTGCCACAGGACCAGCCAGGGAGTTATGACGTTGACCAGCACGGGAGAGGAACACATGACGCTTGCTACTGGCCGATCTGCGCCGCACCTGACGCTCGCTGCTTCCTTGGACGTCGGCGCCCGACCGCGTCGGATTCGGCGAGGCAGCGCGGGTGTAGCGATTCGCCTCTGCCGGCTTTCGGCGGCTGTGGTCGCGGGTTCCATGGTGCTTTGCGCGCAAGCCCTTGCCGCTCCGACGATGGGAGCGGCAGCACCGCCGGACACGCTGTCGGTCTTGGCCGGAGTGACCGTCGCGGCGTCTCCGGGGCTGGCCACCGCCACCGACAACCTGGAAAGCCCCCGCGGGCACCGGCGACCACGCACCTTGGCCTTCCGATCATGGCACCTAGTTTGTCAGGTAACAATCTCGTCGAGCGATTCCGGGAGGCGGCGGACGCTGAGGCTCGTCGGGTTGCCGCCGAGTGGCGCGACGAGGGCATCGCCTTGTGCGACAAGGCGTACCTGCTGTGTGACCTCGGGCGCTGGGCAGAGGCCCTGGCGGTATGCGAGGAGATGCTCAAGCGCTTCGGGGCGGAGGCGACGACGTGAGTATCAAAACCAGCCCGAGAGCGAGGTCTCGCGAGGACCGTGCCGGCGATCCCCTCGACGGCCTGGTGAACCTCTTCGACCTCGGGATCGTGCTCGCCGTCGCGTTCCTCCTCGCCGCGCTGTCCTCGCTGAAGCTGACCAGCGCCTTGATCAATCACACCCACACCACGCAGCCGCAGATCGCGATCAACAAGAATCAGACCACCCACCCTCTGAAGCTCAAGCCCAACCAGCGCGTCGTCGGGCACGGCACGCAGGTGGGAACGGTCTACCGTCTCAGCGACGGGCAGCTCATCTACGTCGCACCCAACACCACTACCAGATGAACGTCGCAAGCACTACCGCTCACTAATCGTCGACGACCGTGATCATCGACACTCCGTAGCGGTTGAGCAGCTCGTCGCCCGGCCTACTTCGTGCTCGGCGCGACGTAGATCAGCTGCCCGTTTGCCAGGCGGTAGACGGTCCCGACCGCGGTGCCGTGGCCGACGACGCGCTGATTGGGTTTGAGCTTAAGGGGATGCGTGGTCTGGTTCTTGTTGATTGCGATCTGAGGCTGGTTAGCCTCGGTGTGGTGGATCAGCGCGCTCGTCAGCTTGAGCGACGAGAGCGCGGCGAGAAGGAACGCGACGGCGAGCACGATCCCGAGGTCGAAGAGGTTCACCAGGCCGTCGAGGGGATCGCCGGCACGGTCCTCGCGAGACCTGGCTCTCGGGCTGGTCTTGATGCTCATGTCGTGGTATCGGCGGCCGACGGCAGCGAAAGCGTCCGTGCGGTCGCGGTGCCGGTCAGGGTGGCGGCGACGTACTGCACGTCCGAATAGTCCTGTGCGTAGAGGCGGTCTCGGATCAGCGAGATTGCGAACGCCAGCGCGCCGATCAGCAGCCCGGTGACGGTGACGCTGAACGCGACCTGAAGGTTGCTGCTGAGCGCGGTGACGTTCCCGTGTGCAAGCCCGCTGAGCGCTGGAGAAAGCGGGATCAGGGTCCCCATCAGCCCGAGTGCCGGCCCGAAGCGCACCAGGATCCGGGTGCGCTCGAGGCGTCGTAGATGCCGGTATTCGTAATCGGCGAGCCTTTTGGCGATCCGCTCATCGGCCTGCGGGAGTGAGAGCTGGATCACAATGTCGGTTAGGACGTCGGCCATGTCAGGGGCTCGTGCGATCGCCTGCATCGCATTGACGGCCTCGGCCAGATCACCCTCTCGCAGCGCTCCCTGAGCGATATCGAGCTCCTGCTCGATATGACCGAGCGAGCGCCGGCGACGGCGAGCCAGGTCGACCACGAGCGCACCGAGCTCCGCGAGCACCGCCGCCAGCGCGATGATTGCAAGGGCGAACACGGGAATCCGCAATGCCCGCGCAATGTGTGACAGCACCCGCTCGACGCCCATCCGCGCAGCCATCCTCCCATATGGCGACCGCGGCCCGCTCGGCGAGTGACCTTCGCCTCAGGTGGTCAGCGCAACCCGATGCCCACGAGCCACGACTGCCGCCTTGGCGTCAACTCGAGGAGCGCGCCCCCTAACAGCATCGCGAGCACTCCGAGCGAGATCCAGAACCCCTCCCCGACGGCAGTGCCAGCGGCGCTGGCGTGGGCGCTGCGAGGGGAGCCGCCGGCCGCTCCGGCGCCGCCGCCGTTGCCCGCGCCGATCTCGGTGATGGCGATGCCGGAGACGAGCGGTCCGGTCGGGCGCGGGGGGGGCTTTGGCCTGGCGACGCGGTGTGGGTGCGGTCGGGGGCGGCGGTGTGTTGTCGTTGTGGCGGCGCCCGCGGCGAAGCCGCTGCCGGAGCCGCTGCCGGAGCCACCGGTGCCGCTGCCGCCCGGAATTCCTGCTGCCTGAATGGTCGTCACTTCGGCCTGGCGGACCGGCGCCGGTGGCGGTTCGCCCACCACGATCGGCAGCACCGTCGAGATCCCGAGCGAGTCCCCCGCGCCCGAGACCTGAAGGTACACGTCGTAGGTGCCTGTCTGGTCATAGACGTGGGTGACCGAGGATGTGGACGCAACGCTGCCGTCGCCCAAGCTCCAGTCGTAGCTCAGCGCATCGGCCGGTTCGACCGAGGACGTGAGCTCCACCGGCTTATCCACGATCGCCTTCGTCGCCGAGCTGGCGATCCCGACCGCGAGCAGCGTGCCGGTGTGAAGGTCGATCGTGATCGTGTCGCCCGCGCCCGTGAAGCTCTCACCTGCGTAAGCGCCCCCTCCGGGCAGGCTCGGGAGCAGGAAGTGCGCGCCCGAGCCGTCCTGCCAGACCACCGGGGGGCCATCGGCGTATGCGCCGGGGCTCGTGGCCTGAGTGTTGGTCAGCAGAGCCGAACGGCCATCCGGGGCGGTGACCTCGGCGAACGTGAAGCTCGAGGGCGGGATCTTGAGGGAGCTGAGCAGCGCACCGAGCGAGTACCCGGTGACGGTCACCGCCTCCGGCGGACCGCCGTCGATCGAGATGTCGCCGTAGGTCCGATTCACGACATCCGGTCCGGGCGTCGCCGGCAGCTGCGACAGATCGACCTCGTGCGAGCCCGACGCGCCGCCCACGAAATCAACGTATCCGGCCGCCCGAGCGGTCGCCGAACCACTGAGGAGGGCGACGAACGTGAGCGCCGCGACGAGCCCGCGCCGCATATCGCGCTAGCCGACGCCTGCCGGCGTCTCGGCCGCCGCCGCGACCGGCAGGCGGATCACGAAGCGCGTCCCACCGCGTTCGCCCGGACGCTCGATCGAGACCGTGCCGCCGTGAGACTCCGCAACCGCGCGGACGATTGCCAGTCCGAGCCCCGAGCCGCGGGCGCCGTCGCGGCCGCCGCGGACGAACCGCTCGAACACGCGAAGCTGCAACTCGTTTGGAATCCCGGGGCCGTTGTCCTCGACCGTCAAGCGAGCTTGACCGTCGCGAATTTCCGTCGAGACTTGGACCTGCGTGCCCGGTGGCGTGTGTCGAAGGGCGTTCTCAACCAGGTTGAGCACCAACCGGTGGAGCTCGTCGCGGGCCCCGTGCACGACGACCGGCTCGGCCTTGACCGACAGCTCGTGGCCCTCAGCGACCGGCTCGAGCTCTGCGACCGCCTCGAGCGCAACCTCGGCGAGGTCGGTCGCGCGCCGCGGTGCGGCGCGATTGGCATCCGCGCGCGCGAGCAGCAACAGGTCCGCGACGAGCCGGCGCATCCGCCGCGTCGAGCGCAGCGCTGCCTGCGCCGTCTCAGCCTGCTCGCCGTCGAGCTCCTCTGCCAGCAGGTCGAGGTTTGCGAGCACGCTGGTCAGTGGCGTGCGCAGCTCGTGCGAGGCGTCGGCGACGAACTCGCGCTGGCGATCGAGCATCGCCTCGGTCTCCCCGCGCGCTGCATCGAGTGCTTGGAGCATCCCCTCGAGCGTTCGGGCGAGCACCGCGATCTCATCCTCAGCCTCGGGGTGCGGCAGCTTCCGGCGTGGGTCGCGAGTGCGCTCGATGTCACGTGCCACGTCGCTGAGCTCGACGATCGGCCGCATCGCTCGACGCGCGATCGCGAGGCCCGCGATCAATGCCAGGATCGACCCGCCGAGAACTCCCACGAACAGGAAGAAGCGGACCTTGCCGAGGGTTTGGTCGACATCGGACAGCGGTCTCGCGTACAGGAGCGTGACACTGCCGATCGGGCTGACTCTTATCGCCGACGTCTCGACGCGGTAGCCCTGCTGCTGGTTGCCCTTCACCGGGAGCGTGAATTGCGGACCCGTCAGTTTGGTTTGGCTGGTGACAACGTCGTCCCCCGAGCACTCGAGGCCGCTGTCGTCGTAGATGCGGATCTGGGCGTGATTGTCAGTGGAGTAGTCGGCGAGAACAGGCTGTACGCAGTTGAGCGAGAGGGTGCTCTCATTCCATCGCAAGTGAAGCGCCTGTGCGAGCCGGTCGGCCTGGAAGCGCACCTCGTTGTTGAACTCCCCCCGAACCTGCCTGGTCGTGAGCACGCCGACGATCCCGGCGAACCCGCACAGGATCACGAACGTCAGCGCTGCCGAGCCGCCGGCGACTCGCCAGCGGATCGGGGCCGACCTATACGCGGAGGACGTAGCCCGCGCCGCGGATCGTGTGAAGGAGCCGAGGCTCTCCACCGGCTTCAAGCTTCCTCCTGAGATTGGATACGAACACTTCGATCGTG
>Ga0302324_100002213_pt1 | contig 45650 bp, 46 predicted proteins | sample Palsa_T0_1_FD_201949 | JGI IMG/M metagenome (GOLD analysis project Ga0302324, IMG submission 201949) | Peat permafrost microbial communities from Stordalen Mire near Abisko, Sweden - Palsa_T0_1 | ecosystem: Environmental > Terrestrial > Soil > Palsa > Peat permafrost | place: Sweden: Abisko... | reverse complement strand
TATTTCGACTTTCGAGCAAACGGTCATCTGGCCCCAAACCCTGATCAACCAGGCGCGTTCTCTCGTCGCGAACATGCAGGGCATCTTCACGCAGATGGAAGGCGTGATGCGTATCCCGGTCAACAGCGCGACCCTCCCAGCAACTCAGCAGTTCGAACAGAATCTGCTGTCCGGCGATCCCAATCAGATCGCCCAGACAAGCACGCAGTACCTCTCGGTGTATGGAGCCGTTCCGGATGCCGCGACCGCTTCACCTCAGACGCGCGACGTGGTGGACATGACTGACGCCGCGGCCCAGGCGGCCATGAAAAGAGCCATTGAGATCGATGCCCTTGCCGATCTTGAGCTACAAGCGGCCGACCAGATCAATCAGAACATCGCAACCGCCGCCCCTGGGAGCGCTCCGATCATTGAAGCCCAGGCGGATGCATGGCTCGTCAGAGCAAATGCGTACACGCAGGCTGCGACAGCGGACCTGATGCGCGTCCGCGCGGTGGATCTTGCCGACCAAAGCGCCACCGTCAAGAACGGTGCCGCCAATTCCACCACGATCCAGCAACAGATTTACAACCTGTTAAAGAGGCCGTGACGTGTTCTACTTCGAGCAGCTCTTCCAAACCGCCCTCAATGGGATCGACGCTGCGAGTGTGACCAGCGCAGTACTGGCTGTCGCCGGAACCATTCTGCTTTTGAGTTTCCTGTATAGCGCCTACGAAGCGTTTGCTGCGGGCGGCGACGTTCGCATGCTCGCGGTCTCGGGAATCAAATACTTGATTTTGGGTCTGATCTTTGCGAGTTACGGCACCGTGTTTCGGGCGGTGAATGGGATGTTCAACTCTGTCGCGGACTTCGTCTATAACTCGACGGGCGTCGGCGATGTGTTCTCGAACTGGATGAGCCAGCTCGCGCAGTACTGGCAATCGAACGGCAACACCTCGCTCTGGAATCTGGTTACGGGTCTCGCTTCTGGCGTCATCAGTCTGTGGTTGATTCTCGGAGCGTTCGTCATCTTTCCGGTTTGCTACTTAATCTTCACCATCTTCTACGCCATGTACGGCTCGGTGCTGTACGTGACAGGTCCATTCGTTCTTGCCCTGCTGCCGACCCGGAGCCTGGGGCAGCTCTCGAAAAGCTACCTCGTGAATCTCATGACCTTCCAGGCCTGGGGATTGATTTACGCCATCCTGCAGGTCCTTATGTCCGCCGTCAATCTCTCCAGTATCGACGCGGTTCTGAACGCCAATGGCGTACTGAACAGTTTCGTCGGATCGAGCCAGATGATCTTGCTGGCGCTGACGGCAAGCATCTTCTCGTTCTCGATCATCCTGATTCCATTCATAGCGAGCCGCATTGTGCGCGGCGATGTGGGCGCCACGATGATGACGCTCGTTAGCGCGATGACCACGACCGCCACCACGGTCGCAAATATGGCAGCGGCATCGTTCGCTGGAGTTAGCCAGGGTGCGGCGGCCGCCGGAGGCTCAGGTGGTGCGGCTCCGACAGCGCCCGGTGCGGGGAGTGTTCCGGTCGTTGCTTCGTTGAGAGACCAGGCCGCGAGCGCAGCGGGCGGCAACGGGTCCAGGTCCCCCGCCGTGACTTCGACATCGATGTCCCCCGTGCCTGCGTCCGGCGGAGCAAGCGGCGCCGGAAGCAACGGAGCTGGAAGTAGCACAGGTGTTGCCGCTTCAACTGGCTCGAACTCCGGAGCAGGTTCTACATCGGGACCCGGCCAATACCGCGGCTTCAATGCCCCTCACGCGGGGGCTTGGTACGTCGGTTATTCGCTTGGTTCGGCATACCGCGGATTAAAAGGAGGCGCGTAGCAATGAAACAAGAGAACCGGCCCGTGCCGGAGATCGCACACTACACGAAGTACTACGAGCACGATGGCATGCTTCGCGCCTACGCGAATAGAAGCATGGTGCTCGCCATGATCTTCGGTTTGCTGGCGTTGGGGTCGCTCGGTTTTGCGATCTACGTCCGGATACAGCCGCCCACCGTTATTCGCGTAGATAAGGACGGCAACGCTATGGAACTCGCCGGCCCTTCGTCGGTACGTGCCGTGCTAAGCAGCTCCATTGATCCGCCAGCGCCCGGAGGTTCTCCCAATGCAGCTCCAACGGACATCGAAGGGCGGGCGCTCGTACGTCAATTTCTGGTTTGCTATCTCGCCTATACGCCGGACTCGGTGGACCGCAATTTTGCAGAGGCGCTGAACATGATGACCGCGAATCTTCGCTTGTTCACCATGAATCGCCTCCGCGACGACGATACGGTTGGAAAGATCCGGGCCGATCATGTCATCACGGACTTCGAGATTCGCTCTATCGAACATGTGAAAGACACGCCCTGGACTTACGCGGTTTTTGGGGTCAAGGAAATTCACCGCGTGCGGAATCAAACCGAGACCACCGATCAGATCGTCGCGAAATACAACGTGCGGCTGGTCGAAACCGCCCGCACAGAAACCAATCCGAGCGGGCTGTTGGTGGCGGAATACGGAGAACAACAAATGGTGGGCGACCGAGAAACCGGCTTACTGCAACGAAGCAATCTAGACGGTGACAGGCACTGAAATCCGAAGAAGGAGAAGCGAAGGTGACAACGAGCCTGACAGAACCTGTAAATGACGACAAGGAAACGCAGGGAAATCGCATCGCGCGTACCGTCCGGAAGCCGCGAGCAAACATTCCGAATGGAAGTGAAGCGCAACGATTCTTTTTAGCCAAGCCGGGCAACAGCACCGGCATACCCGAACTCGGCAAGGAGTTTCTGGGAGAATCCGAAGTGATGGCGGAGTCCTTCAAGACGGGACTGAACTATTTCGTCGTTTCCGAGTGGAGGGGCGTAGCAGATTTGTCGGGCCGCAAACCGCAATTGGGCCGCGAAGCGGCCCGCGGCGGCACGAAGATGGGATAAGCCAGAGTTTCTTTACAGACTGAGGTTGGTCTGTCGAGAGCTGTCCACAAGCTCAAATGATTGTGGATCAGTGCTTGCCTCGTTTGAAGTGTGCCTCAACGGGCGACACCAGAGCGGGCGAGCAAACTCCTGGTTTGTAATGCCGAACAAACAAAGGAGCACGAAGCGCAGCACAACAAAGCAAGACGTTGAACTGCCTATGAACGCGTAGTGCTGGCCTAGTTCCTCGCGAACCTGGCCGGAAACCTTACCTCGTTTTCGGCTCAGGATGGCGAAGGGACCGGCGGCAACGGTCTCCTGGTCTGTCCTGTGACCGGACGGAAATAAGGAGATGAAATGTCACACGAAGAAAAGAGTGCCATGCCGGTGATCACCATCGATATCACGGAAACGGGACAGATGAAGCAGAGGCTGCCGAGATTGTCCAGACAGGAGCAGCTTGAAAACACGCTCCTGGAAGGGCTCTATCCCGGCATCCGCGTTGCCCGCCTCAATGTTCCTCCTGGAAAGCTCGAAGATCACCAGGAGAACGAAGTACAGAGGTGCATGAGGGCCTTTGACTTCGAAGGAGTTCGCTTCCGTCTCATCGGTGCAAGCGCCTCGGCCAAGAGCGGAAAGTTCTATGCCGTGGACGAACGATACGAGCCAGCACTGGCCGAACGCTTCCGCAAGTGGCCAGAAGCCGCCATCACGTACTTCGGGATTTTGGTTTCGCCATGCAAACAGCGAATCCAGATGCCCGATGTTCGCGTGGTGATCGTCAAGGACCGCACGCTGGGAACCAACGATTGCCGTGGCTGGATATCGCAGTCGGTGTTCGAGCGGTTTCACTTGCCCAAACACCGTCTGTACCAATTCCGCCTGGCATTCGAGAACACACAGGCCAAAGGTGGATGCAAGGTTATGGCCGACGACGTCGCTCAGAAACTGGGGGCTGACATCGTGCTGCCGGAATCTTGCGTCAAACCGGAGTACAAGCAGACGCCACGATTCCTTGATTTCATACCGTGGCGAAAATCGAGGATCGAGGTTCGAAGCTATCGAGGACCGGTGGTATTTGGGATTCGAGAGGTTTCGAGAGCACTCGAACTTCAAAGCAGCTACACGTTGATCGAACATGCCCCTTGGGAGTCGATCCAACTCGAAATCGCCCCGTTTGCGATGCAGCAAGCCGAGAAACTTCGCTCTGCCTGCAGTAGTGGAAAGTACGACGAGGTGATTGATCTTCTCGGTTCGTCACGCCCCCAGGAGCCGCTCGAAGAGATCGCCGAATCCGAATATACGTCCGCCGAAAACACCGTCGTAGAGGCTGTGCTCAAGGTGGATTCGAGCGGCTATCTCATCAAACATCCCCACATCAACAATGCTCTGAACCGTTTGCTGGCAAAGTGGACCTTTAAGCTCTGTACAGCTGGCGGTTTCAAAATACCCGGGTTCGCTCTGGCTGATGACGGCTTTCTTGCTCTCTACAATGGGCAAGTTGTAGCCGCTTCCGACTGGCTGCCTCAGGACCGGACCATGTGCGGGGTTTCCTGCGCAAAAGGTCTGGTTGTCCGCTATCCCATCCGCATGTTCGAGGACCTGCTCCCGGTGACGCGAGTCTCGACCGAAGAAGCCGTTGATCTCGTAACCCAAGCGATCCAGGAACAGAACGGTTGCTCCATGAAACGAGAAGCCGTCGTGGATCTGGTGGAGAAACAGATCCAGCTCGATGGAACCCTCACCCTGAACAGTGAAACAGCTGCGAAGAACGGAGGAGACTTCGATTTCGACCTGGTCGCTTTGGTCGAAGGAGATCGCTTCCCCCGCTTCGTCGGTAGCCGCTTCGCTCACCAGGACTGGCACGAAAAAGGAAAAACCAAGCGGAGCAAGAAGCAGAGTCCTTGGTGGAATCTGGCGTTGGTCGCACAGCAAGCGAAAGGCAACGCCATCGGCTCCATTACAGACCTCAAGACTTCCTGCTACGCCGCTGGTTTGCAGGACGAAGCCTACCTACTGGTCGATGAGCTGCAACACGCGCTCGATAGCCTCAAGTGGGGTACCGAGATCGATCAACAGCTCGTCGCCGAGATTCGCCAGAAGGTGCCGCTCGCTCCTTGGCTTAAGCTCAAGGACAAGGAACGGGTCAGCGACTTTCCGGTGCACCTCGAGGTTCTGCCCACCGACAGAATCGGCTACCTCTACAACCTGGTCCGGAAAGAAGTCGAAGACTTCTTCTCCTCCAAACTGCCCATCGCCGATTTCCATGGTTTGATCAGCGGCGAGCACTTCACCAAGGAGATGTCTCAGGAGTGCCGTCTAGTCAACCGCATTTACGCTGATGAAATTGGCAAACTGATCAAAGAGCAACAAGCCCTGGAGGAAGCCCTCGCGAAGGCGGAGGTCGAATACCAGGCCCAACGAAACGATCCAGCAACCAGGAAGGAAACGCGCAGTCGGCGAAACGCAGCTCGCAGCGCGGTTCATGCCTACAAGGAGCGTTTCCGAGACGAGTTCCAGGCCTTGCGATCGCTCGTTCGCGCCTGGGGAGCCGGAAAACAGCAGAACCGAAGGGGTTGGTGCCAAGCCTTGCACACGATTATCTGTGCCGGGAAAGGCAACGGCTCGCTTCTATTCCACGTTTTTCCCCAGGAGGTCATCGATAAGGTTGCCGAGGAGACCGGCAGCAATCCCGTGCAGGTTTCCATTCCCGATCTCGTTGATGGCGAAATCGAGTTCGACGATCAGGGTCGCGTATTCCTCGTCGAGCAGTTTCCCAACGGCGACGGCAGCAACCACGAGCGAAAAATCTTTCTGCTTCAGGTATCGAAGAAAGGTGAAGTCTTCATGGACGGAAAGATCATCGACCGTGTGCAGCCATTTCCTAGGCGGTATGGTTCCGGCGTCATCCGAGACGGCAAGGTCGTCTTCGACGATATTCGCCAGCACCCCACCGTAAAACGATCACGAACCACTGCGGCTGAATCCTCAAGCGAATCTAACGTCGAAAATATCGGCACGGATTCGGATAAGGGCCGCCCGCAGGAAGGAAGCTCAAGTTAGATCAACGCTGTCCGAGGGGCCTGAAACTGAGGTCCCTCGGATGGTCCTTATATATAAGGACCGGAAGGAGAATCGAAATGAACAGGATTTGCCTTTGCTTTCTAGTCATTGCAGCTCTTTCGTGTCCTGCCAGGGCACAGAAGATCCAACTTCAGAAACCCGATCGCAGTCAGATCGTTCACGTCGAAACGTCGCTGAATCACTTGACGGTATTGGAGATGAGCGAACCGGTGATTACCGTCGCGGTTGGTAGCAGTTCCTTCAAGGTCGAGTGGCGGGAAAACAAGGTTTTCATCGAGCCAAACGACCCTAACGTTGCGACGAATCTCTTCGTCTGGACTGTGTCCGGTCGCTTTAACTACGAGCTTGACCCTGCCGGCGGCGTGCCCCAGATGGACTTCGCGATCGACCAGCCCGCGATCGACCCTCCGACCGCAGTGAAAACGGCATCTAAGGCGCCGGATCCCTCGCCAGCTGACATGCTGATGCAGACGAAACCCATTCGTCTGTACGGTTCGGTTCCAGAGAAGAATCATGCTGCTTTGTATCTCACCGACGTAGTCGAGCACGACGGCCAACTCGTGATCCGCTACACGATCCGAAACCAAACGCGGAAGGCCTATGTACCCGGAACGGCGCAGGTTGCCACCGTAAACGCTGCCCATTTTCGGCAGTCGCTATACGGGCTTGCGAATTGGCAACTAGGTATGGGCGCAGCGTCCGACTTGAAATCTTCCAGCCTGACAACAGTCCAGGTTACGAGTCAGCAGATACAAGCCTCTCGAATCGACCCCGGACAACAGGCGAGCGGAATCATCACGATTCCCGCCCCGACACAAAAGGCTCCGACTGTTCTTCGTTTCTGGTTCTTGGCGGCTGCCAATGGACCGGTTACAGCAACCCTGGTGCTCTGACATGGCCGAGCGAGTCACAGCGAGGGAAGTGCGGACGTGGTTCCACGAGCATTGTCGCCAGCGACCCGACATTGGTTTCTGGAAAGCCTCGCTCGACCTGATTCTTGAGTCGAAGAATCCATTCGACCCGGAGCAAAGACGCCAACCGAAGCGCGGGTTTCTCATCGGCGCAGGCATCGTCGTTGTTGCCGTCGGATGGTTCGCTTACTTCAATTTTGTGCACTAGTAGATCAGATGCGAAACACAAGAATCGTTGATTAGGTCAGAGAAGATAGCAAACCATGAGTCCCGTAGATTCGGCGCCGCGCAAAGAACGTCCTCCGTTCGAGACCTTCGAGCTCATCCTCCCTCTCCTCGTGACAATCGCGATCGGGGGCCTGTGGTACCTGGGGGCCAACCGATATCACTTCACCGAACGACAGATGGAGGAACTTCTCGGTTATTTGGTAATCGGAGTGACCGTACCTTTCCTGCTCATCTACTTCCCACTGACCGAACGCTCGCGACGCGAGGGAGCATGGCCTCATCGAGCGCTCGCCATCTCCCCGAAGAAGGATGATCGATTTGTTCAGCGTGCCTGGAGCCGCAGCGCCGTGGTGCTTGGTTATGACGTTCATGGACATCCTTGGCTCTGGCCCGATCGCGTCCGCGTCATGCAGGGACTTGTGGTCGGGATGACGGGCACCGGGAAAACGACGCTGCTGCGTAACATCATCAGCCAGGATTTGTTGCGCACCAGCGGTCCTCCTGACGACCGCCATCGTATCCCGATGGTGATCCTGGACGGAAAAGGCGACATGGAGTTCTTCGAGAGCCTGCTCTCCCACATTCACCGCGCGGGAAGACTTCGCGACCTGCGATTGCTGAACCCCGGCCGGCCGGACATTTCGGTTCGTTATAACCCGCTCAGTTGCACCGAGAAGGACTACATGCCGGTCGTGAACATGGTGTTCGGATCCTTCAATCTTCACGACGAGTTCTTCTCCAAACATCAGCTCAATTACCTCGCAGACATCGTCCGTGTGCTTGTCTACACAGGGCTGAAGTTCAACTTCTATGACGTGCTGGTGATGGCGCTCGATGACCAGGTCCTGCGTGAACAAGTGGCAAAAGCGGTGCGGAGGCTCGAACAGGACCGTGGCATCAGTACCCAACAAAGGCTCAACTTCGAAATGTCGGTGAAAAACCTCTACGAGTCTTTCCAAGACCGCGAGCGTGTGCAAAAGATCCAGGGCTTGCTGAACGAGTGCATGACGTTTCTTGATGACGAGTTGAGTGTTGTCACCGGACCTTACGAAGAACTCCTTTCACTCGACGACGTGATCGAGCAGGAACTGATTCTCTTCGTCACGTTGAATGTGAACAAGAATTCCGAGCCTGTGCGCGCGCTCGGGAAAATGCTCCTCCAGAATCTGCAACTAGTGGTCGGCAAGCGCTACGAGAGCGATGCAGAGCGCCGGCGGAAGAATCGCCCTCTGTTGAGCGTCGTGCTCGATGAGTTCGCACCTTTCGGTTATCGAAACTTTCCACAAATCTTGCAAACGGCACGCGGCACCAATACCGCTTTCCTTTTCTCCATGCAGAGTCTGCCACAGCTGATGCAGGTAGGCCGCGGCTTCAAGGAAGATGTGACCTCCGCTCCCAACACCACCATTGCCATGCGCACGCGGGATGAGGAGACAGCACAGTACTTCCTGCAGGCGTCGGCCGAACAGCGCATCACGCGACGCAACCTCTCGCTCGAGCGGAAACGGTTTTTTGGTTTCGAGCGGTACCAGGAGACAGGCCGCGCCGTCGATGTCGAGGCACGTGAAACACGCGCACACGATGAGCAGATCAAGAACCTCCCGAAGGGACAGATGCAGATTCTGATGACCGACGACGCGCGTGGCACGCTGCACTCCCACCTACACGTAAGGCCACCCAGCGATGTCACGGTACCGTGCTTCACGGCGGAACTCTATCCGCGTCTCCAATACTCTCGGCTAACATCGAAAGGCGCAAACCTGCGTTTCAAGGGTCCGGAGTTTTCGGGAAACCGCTACGCCAGGCGGGGACGCTAACATGAACCAGAAACGCAACTATCTGGTCGCGTCCGCACTGGTGGCAATGACCTTCTGTCTGGCGCCCCCGGCGACGCGCGCACAACAGCCTCCGCATCCGCGTTTTTATCAACAAACCTGGTACGAAGCGTTCTTGAAGAGCCTCAACCCCAGTAACTTCGACTACGGAAGCTGGTTCGAGCAGCGCCGCCAGGCGTTCCTCGACGCTTCCGTGAACCAGCCGCAGTTCTGGTACAGCCTGTCGGTCACGCTCATCGCTCTGTTCGTGGTTGCGTGTTTAGCGAAGAGGCTGATCGACGTGGGCCGGAAGCTCAAAGCCATGGAAGTGGCTGCCGCCGATGTCTACAGCCATGACCTCTACTCGCGGGAAGTGACGAGAGAAGTCACCGAAAAGTACAACGCGCACATGGAGCAGTGCAACCGGGCGTTCGAAACGGCGGACGCCGGCGAGGGACGTCCTGGCTGGGGAGACAGCCAACTGGACAACGTCCGAGCAGAGCTGCAACGGGTGAGCGCACAACTGGAAGCGACCACACAAGAGCGCAACAAGCTCCAGGAAGAACTGCGTCAAAAGTCGGCGATTGTATCGGATCTATCTCTGCGACTCGATGCGTTGTCGCGAAAGATAAACGCCAACACTCGACCGGACCGTGACGAACTGGCGCCCAATGGCAAAGACAACGGCGCGGTCGTAGTCGGCCACATCAACCGTTTACAAGAAGAACTGTACGCGGAACGGCAGAAGAACAAACGATTAAAAGGTTCGTGAGCGTGAGCATGATGCTGGTCACCGTCACAGGTCTTGGGAGCGTATGGCGCAGGCGCTTTGGCACCAACGGTAATGATCCGAAACGCTTCGCGCGTGCCGCATACTTCAATACGACCGGCGTTCCAGTGCGCGGCGTGGTTCGAGCACGAACCAGGATCCAGGGTCACATCCGTTTTAATGGAGTCGGGGGACTCAATCCTAATTCGCCTCTCAGCATACTCAATGGGGTGTTCGAGTGCGCCGAGCCGTGCGTATGGGAAGGACAGAATAAACTCCTGTTCCAGCACATGTTGTCGTCCCCCCAGCAACCGGATTTCTTCCTGGTGGTCGTGAAGGCGTGCGAAGCCGGACACTTCGACGTCGGATCACCTGCTTGGAGGTCGGAGGGGACGTTATTAATCTCTTTCAGTGAATGGCACGATCAGCAGGAGGCCATGTTGCTGATGCCGCCGTGCGGCTGGCTGCGCACCAGCGTCGGCCGTTTTCGGCTTCGTCCCTTCATCTCTTGGCCGTGGAGTGCACAACTACACCTGGAATCGCTGAACGGAGACCACTGAGATGCGCTATCCCAAGGGATCTCTCCAGCTCAGCCAATCGCGCGATCTGCCACTGTTGCGGCAGCTTCTGCGCTCCGAGTTCGTTACACACTCGCAGCTATTTGCGTTCATGCAGTTGAACCATCATGAGCAGAGTCGGCACTCGTTTGATTGGAGAGTGAGAAGACTGCTTGAGCGCGAACTCATTCGCCGGCAAACCCTTCCAACCATCGCCGGCGAGTATCTCTACTCGATCGCTGCGCCGGCCGCTATATTCCTGCAAAACATCGGCGAGTATTGTCTGGTCGGGCGCGATCGGTTTGGCGGTAAAGAAGTCGAGCGCAGTGTGTTTCACGCGATCGGGTTGAACGAGATTCAATTAAGCTTGCTGCGTGCCGGCCTTCTCATCCGTTGGATCGGATCCTTGGAGGTTCGCTCCCAGAACGAATTGACAGGCTTCGGCTTTGCGAAGGATTACGACGCGGTTGTGACGGTGCAGACCGAGACGGGTGACGAGCGCTTCGCTCTGGAATACGAAAGAAACCCCAAATCCGTCAAGCACTACCGCGAAATCGCCGCCACAGTGACGAGAGAAGTACATCTCAGTCGAGTTTTGTATCTCGTCTCGAATTACGACCTCCTGCAGTTTGTGTCTGGCTTCTTCCGAAACACGCGTTGCCGCGTGCTGTTTGGCCTGGAACGGGACTGGCACAGCGATCTGCTGGACATGGCGGTCTCGAGCAACTCGGCACCTCATTGCCAGACTCTCCGCGAAACGCTTTCATCCATCGGCCAAGGTATCCAGAGCACTCAGAGTCAAGGCTCCCTCTTCGTTTGACCTTCCATTGCCCGCTCATTGCATTGCCATTGACTCGATATTGACTCGCCAGATGCCTGTGTAAGCCGCTCAGAGGACAGGGTTTGTTTATTTACTATCCTCATTTCCATGCTGTTTCTGAGCACGATAGCGATCCACGGGGATTGACACGTGTAGAACGGAGGATTGTGTCGCGCGGTGTGCTGCATGATGTGTGCAGCTTGCGAGTTCCGTGGGGAAGAGAATGCGTTGCTCCGTAGATGCAAGTGCCACGTTTGCGGCGAGCGATGAGTGTGGTTACGAGAGTTGCGATGGCATATCGCTCAGCATGGCGATGGGATGAGCTCGTATGATTGACTGTGCTGGTTCAGCCGGAAATGGAGAGACGGCGCTTTCCGTTAGTGAGTAATCCACCCTTTCGGGCAAGGTATTGTAGCCCCACATGTCCATTGGTCTCAACTTCCGGATTGCCCGTTACTCAGGACTTGCCGACGAACTCCAACGCGCGCCCAGGCTTCGCATTCTGATCGGACAGGAGGAGCAGTTCGCGAGGACCGCAGCGTATTCCTCAGGAGCGAATAGCGATGATTTCGAGATACTCGCCTGGCAATATCGTGAGTTCATCGCCTCCACGATTATGTGACGTCCACAAAGCCTCAAGTTCCTCGCGCAGGTTTTTAGAGGCGTCTTGATCGAGAGACGCGAAGGCGCGATTCGACGGTCCGTAGTAACGGAAAAACAATTCGACCACGTCCGCAGGCGCAAACGGATAGTCAAACAAGTATTCGCGGCGTCGCATCTTCAAGTCTGACACACCGTCCCTGAGTCGCGACCGAACGGCATTCTCATCACCCCAAAGCAGTGGAGAGGGCATGCCCGCAGGCGCGATGAACTTCGCAAATGTTTTGAACATCTGCCCGACGAATCCTTCCGCCGTCCAATTCCCCATCGCAATCGTGCCGCCGGGGCCGCACACTCTCAGTAGTTCCTTTGCGACCAATTCGGGGCGCGGCGCAAACATTGCCCCGATCAGGCTTATAACTACATCGAAGCTCGCATCCTCGAATGGCAATGCTTCCGCATCGCCTTCCATGAAACGTGCCGTAAGGCCCTCCGCTTTAGCGCGCGCTTGCGCCCTCCGAATCTGATTCGGCGCGATATCCACGCCTGTGACGTTGATGTCCTCGCGTGCCGCCCAAAGTGCCAGCTGACCTGAGCCGCACGCAACATCCAGCAATCGGCATCCGGCGGGAATGTCGATTTGTTCGTAGAAGACGCGCGCTCCGCGTTCCATGAACCGCGAGAAATAATCGTAGTCGCCTGCCGCCCACGTTTGTTTTAGCCGTGACTTCAATGCGTCCACATCGGGTGCGGTTTCGCTTTGAGTCATCGTCGTTTTCTCCTTCTCGTGTTGAGAGTTGCGCTACGTTTGACACGTTACACAAGAATTTGGTCGGACGCTTTCCCGCGCGTCCGTTTTTCTTGCTCATGCATTCACGGGTGTATGATCGCTTGCTCAGGACTCCGTCCGGGTTTGCTGAAAGTCCGTTGGGAGGATTCTTGGATGTTCTTTCCGAAGTGCTAAGAGCCGTGAAGCTGCAAGGCGCCATGTACTACAACGGGGAGTTTGCGTTGCCCTGGAGGGTTCGCTCGCCGGCGGGCCAGGCAATTGCGCCTCATCTCGGCATCAAGGCCAAGCACGTGATTGTCTACCATCTCCTTTTGGGCGGCCGGGCTTCGGTCCGGCTGGAACAAGGAAAACCGCTGATGCTCGAAGCCGGGGACATTGTTGTTCTTCCACACGGCGATCCTCATATCGTAGAAAACGGTTCTGCTCCTCGTACTGTGGACATTTCGCCGGAGTTGGATCGAATTTTTTCGCAAGGGCTCAAACTATGGCGGCTCGGCGGCGGGGGCGAGTTAACTCGATTTGTCTGTGGCTACATGGCATGCGAGCCTAGACTGAGCCAGGTTTTTCTAAGCGGTCTCCCGCCGCTTTTCAAGATCAGTCTTCGCGATCAGCCATCGGGGAAATGGTTGGAGGATTCGATCCGTTTCTCGGCAGATGAGGCGGTCGTTTCGCGCCCGGGCGGCGAAGCGGTACTGACCAAGCTTGCAGAAGTTTTATTTATGGAGACTCTGCGTGCGTATGTTGCCGATCTCTCGCCGAAGCAAACGGGCTGGCTGGCGGGCACGCGCGATGCGGTCGTCGGCAAGGCACTTGCGCTTATGCACCGCTCAGCGTCACATCCCTGGACGGTGGATTCAATCGCGAAAGAGGCTGGCGTCTCGCGTTCTGTGCTTGCGGAGCGCTTTCGACATTACCTCAACGAACCGCCCATGGCCTATTTGACGCGCTGGAGGTTGCAACTCGGGGCCGAAATGCTCTTGTCACAAAGTCATCCAGTTGCACAAATCGCGGCGGAAGTAGGTTACGAATCGGAAGCGGCATTCAATCGCGCCTTCAGGCGCGAATTTCAAATTCCTCCAGCTCGCTTCCGCGCTCAGGCACGGTCGACGCCGGCCTCGCGGCCCGAGTAGGCTGTTTCTCCGTTCCAGAAGATGGAGCGGTTCAAACTCCCGTATAGTCGGCTAACCGGATATTTGGTCTGCCTCTCTAAAAAGAACGCCGGTTACCCCGTTATTCAGTTGCTGCCTGCGCCGCCCTTCTGCCAGTCGGGGTTAGATTGTTCCGGTCCTGATGAGACTGATGATGGCGGGAATTCCGGTTCGAACGACCCGAAGTAGTTCCACGTGGGCGATTAGTCGGCAACCCGTTGGCTACGACGAGACAAATGGTTGCCCGAAGTACGAACCTGAATCGTCGTCGTGATGGGAGATCGGCGCGCATTGTAGGCACGCGAGAGTGCGGCGCAATAAACCGACAGCGTAACGCTGGTTTCCTAGTCGTGGGATTTCTGTCGCTGCGAAGTCGGTAGGCTTCACATTCCGAGAGAAGGAGGAAAGCATGTTTGGACAAATGAATGTAGTTCCAATTCTGGATTTGCGAAGGCTAGCAGAAGAAAGTGGGAGCTCGGTCGATAGCGCGGTCGCCCGGCTACTCGAGGTGACTGACCACCCTAAAATCGAAAAGTGGGTCCAGCTGCCGCAGGCAGTGTTCGTGTTCCTGTTGGTTGCTGGCGACCCCGAATCAGGGGCGTTCTACGTATACGATCGTCGCACTCACGTCTGGTCCTGGGTGGATTTCGACGACGACAAGTTCGGTGGCTATACGGTTGGCGACTTCGAGCTGCTGGTTCGTGAGTGTCGCTTTCTGGACTTGGTGGAGAAGCCGCAACGGCTGACAGGACCAAGCCGGTGGGTCATCCGGTCCGGCGCTTCCCCAGAGTTGCTCACCGTCGCCGCAAAATGAAAGACTCCCAGGACTGAGCCCTCCGTCAGAGCCTTCTAACCCGCACATTTCCCACTCCTTATCGCCCCTTTCGGCACATTTGACAGCGGCTGCGATTAGGTTTACCTAGGCCACAGCTTCTACGAAAGCTGAAGCTGGAAAGCGAGGCTGCGCGATGCGAGAGAGAGTTTTGGATCGTGCAGTAAAAGCCAGCTCTGAAAATGTGGCTGACTACGTTCGCCTCTTCGTGAATCGCGAGGCCTATACGATCCAGTCGCCGCGGCCACATCCTGAAAGCGGCCGACACTACTATTTTCGGCCCAAAGCCGTAGGCAGTGACCAGGAAGTCCGGCTGACGGGAGCAACCATCCGCCGTCATCTAGAGGGCGAGACTACGATCGGTTTGTACGCGATCAATCCATCTACCCAGCGATCCAAGTGGGTAGCAATCGACGCGGATTACGCGGGTGCAATGGAGGACCTGCTCAAGCTGCAGTACTCGCTTGAACAAGACGGCATACAGGCGGCTCTGGAAATGAGTCGTCGTGGCGGCCACCTTTGGGTGTTTATGAAAGAGCCCGCACTCGCGCGTGACTGCCGTATTTACATCTACAACCTGGCGTTGGGACTCGAGGTTCGGATCAAAGGCATTGGCTTGGCCGAGGGGATCGAAGTCTTTCCGAAGCACGACGAACTCCGAAGAGGAGAATTCGGAAACGCGATCCGCGGCCCCCTCGGCATTCACCGCGGCACCAACCGCCGCTATTGGTTCTATGGCGCGGACTACAGCTTGGACAAGCAGATTGCCTATCTGAATCGACTCGAGAAGGTCTCCGATGGACAGCTCCTGCGGTTCATTGATGGAAAGACAATGCCGTCAGTTTATGAAAGGCCGCAGGTCACCGGCCGGAGCCCAGTTTACCGGCGATCGGGAAAAGAATTCCGCATTCTCGATCATGTGGGCAAGACGAGAAAAGTCGGCCGGAACTACGTCACCCGCTGTCCATCGTGCACGGAGGTTGGGCGCGACAGGAGCGGAGATAACTTGGCCATCTCGATCGACGACCCTCTCAAATACATCTGTTGGGCTGGCTGCACGAAGGAAATGATCCGTCAGGCCCTCGGTTATCCGATTCGAGTTCAGCACACGGCGTAAGGAGGTGAATCATGTCGAATGAACAGAATCTGCTGGCGCGTTACGGTCTTACCTTGTCGAAGAATGTTTTGCGGCGACTCCAGTCCGTCGGGATTGTGGTACATCCTCAGGTCAGTCTGGAATACCAGCACGTAGCCGGTCACTACGTTGTCCGAGGAATCGAGTGTGGCGGCGCAATCAAGGATATTGGTCGGTACGTGACGTACTGCGGATTGGATGGCGAATCGCTGACCTACCTTCACCCCCTGGACGCGATTGGAGTAAATGGAGTTCACTCGGTCGTTGTGTCGCCCGCGTTCGTACGCGTCGAAGCCTTTCGCGTGGGCCGCACGTGGCAACTTCTTGTGACGCAGCATCGCCCAGGTGTGGTCGTAAACGGGAGGCGACCAGTACTCGACAATAAACCTCTGTTCCGGGGAATCAACGGTTTCACTGAATCCAGCGATTCCGAAAGATCCACCGCCGCTGAGGATTTAGCGGTCCCGAAGTTCTGGTCAAGGGCAGGCGAAAGAGTCGACATTCCACAGCGGTTTATTGCAGCCGTCAACGCTGCGGTGCAAGGAGCGCAGTGCATAGGATGTTCGCACTCTCACTATTTGAAAGCACCAATTTGCAAAACCGATGGCGGCGGAATGAAACCGATCACCGACCGTTTTTCGCAGAGGTCACGATAGCCCTTGTCCGGAACAGCTTTCGGACTTGAGGAGGCAAAATGGAAACAGGTGTGGCGCACATTCGTACCGCAGGGCTGGAAACACCAACTCCTCCTGAAGACGGCAGTGCAATTGCGGTGGAACCCCAGCGCACAGAGCAAGGAGAACTATTTGCTGCTGGAAAAAGGCAGAAACTCCCAGATGAGCGCGCGTCGATCACACACAAGTTCTCCATCGCGGGCCATGAAGGCTACATCATCGTGGGAATGTACAAGTGCGGAGTGCCAGGGGAAATCTTTATCAAGATGGCGAAGGAGGGCTCAACGCTATCCGGTTTCATGGACGGTCTGGCGCTTTCCATCTCAATCGGCCTTCAGTACGGTGTGCCTCTGAAAGCTCTGGTCGACAAGCTGACCAATACTCGTTTCGAGCCAAGCGGCTTTACAGAGAATCCGAACATTCGGTACGCCAGTTCTGTGTTGGACTACTTGGCTCGTTGGCTCGGCGGGAGGTTTATCTCGTCAGAATATCTCAAGCCGCGCACTAGCTTGGCTGACGATGGGCCGTCACAGACGCCGCTTGGCGTGGAGCGCGGGAAGACACCGCGACCGGACGCCGTTGATTCACAAAATGGTAGAGCGACGACAGGAGATGCTCCTTCCTGCTCCGCCTGCGGCATGCTTATGGTTCCAAACGGCAGCTGTTACAAGTGTACAAACTGCGGAAGCACAAGCGGCTGCTCGTAGATCACTCCCTGGTTTCCGAGCATAAGAAGGAGGCCGATGCCATGACTAATGATCAAGAGAAGAAGACAGCAGCCCTGAAGTTCTCCGATGATTTGCGCGCTGCAGCTGTCGCCAAAGTGACAGTTAGCTATTTTGGGGATGGTGATGAAGGACGCGCAGAACCACCTCAGTTCCAAGATGCGGCGGGGAATCCGATAGAAGACTCGCGCATATCCAACGGTCTCGATGTGAGGACTCTCGGGGATGTATTAGAAAGCTTTGCGCCTGAGGGTTACGAGGACGGCGAGGGCGGACACGGCATCATCACCTTTGACGTGCAAAGTGGCAAGATCCTCGTCGAACACAACTGGTACGAGATCGTCAGTAATCCTGCCGAGCCCCGGGAGATTTAATTATGGCGCACCCCTTGGAGCACGCGAAGAACACTGCCCGGAAATTTGGCGGCGCACTCGAAGATTATCTGACGATCCACCAGTGGTTCGACGAATCGAAAGCTATTTTTGCTGATTTTCGTCACCGTGCGCTTCGGCATCATTCGGAGGGGATTTTCCTCGCCGAGCGAATCTTTGGAGTGTCCGTCGAGAACAGCGATGGACGGGTGGTACCGGTCCGTTATATCGGCGAACAACACGTGCGCGAAGATCTCGGACGCATTCCCAGTTTTCAGGATTGGGCTCTTAGGATTAGACCGGAGCCATGGATGCATGGACAGAGAATAACTAAGACCATCGAACTTTGACTCCGCTGCAGTAGTTCCTCCCCAACGGACTGCGAACGTTCCAGCCTTACTCTGCAACGACACCGAGCTCCGGAAAGGTCGGCTTACGCTGGCCCTATTCCTCATTCGGAGATGTTAGCGATCGAAAGGAGAATTACAGAAATGCAGCAAGCGCAACTCATGACTCACTGCGGAAGTTCGAAGATCACGCGCGACGAGCTGAAGGCGATCCCGACACCGCTAGGTAGCGACACTCACCAACCTCTACCGCATTACGAGATCGTCGGGGCTTTGATCGAAACGCTCAGTTTTCGTCAGATTTCGATCGTGCGCGACGAGTATGCGGTTTCGGGCGACGGCATGAAGATGTTTGGCGTCCTCGATCTCGAAACCACATTCGACGGATGCCGGTTTTCCATCGGCGTTCGAAACTCCAACGACAAATCGATGCGTCTGGCTCTAACCGTTGGCTACCGCGTCTTCGTTTGCGACAACATGGCGTTTCAGGGGGATTTCACCCCTGTCCTCGCGAAGCATACGAAGCACGTTAATCTAGTGGACATCCTATCCGTTGGGGTCGATCGAATGCAGCGCAACTTCGAACCCATGCGGAAGCAGGTGGAGTCCTGGAAACAAGCACAACTGTCCGATCAGGCTGCGAAGCTCATCATCTACCGCGCTTTCGTCGAGAGCCGTCTCGACGTGCCAAAGCATCTCACGCGGCGCGTTCACGATCTCTACTTCAATCCGACGATTGAAGATTTCGCGCCCCGGACACTTTGGAGCTTGTCGAACGCGTTCACGAGTTCGTTCAAGCAGCTGGATCCGATTCCGCAGTTCAAGGCAACAGCGGAACTCGGGCCTTTTCTCGAATTGGCAATCGCCGGTTCGTCACAAGAGGCAGCGTAAACGGAAGGGCAGATCCTTGTTTGGTTCGTACTCGGGCCGCAATCCCATGCGGCCCGAGAATCACTAGGGATAGACCACACTCTCCCAATCCCTATATTGAAAAACCCGGCTGTCCCGACGGGGTCCTCGTGTCTGGGTAGTGGGTCAGTTTGCAAATTTGAGATGTTTTGCTATACACCAATGGAAACAAAGCCTCATCGGATTGAGATGAGCAACCCGCCGCTTATTCCAATCGATTGCTCATGTCCGCGCCCAAAGGTGTAGTCGTAGCTCGGTTCGAGGTACCAGCCGAACCGATGTTTCCCCACTGAGGGCCAGAACATGAAATCCCCTATGGCTTCACCCGCGACTGAGTTCGTTGTCACCCCGTATTGTCTTGTATGAACCCACTCGGGACCGATACCCGCCATAAACTCCACTTTTTTCGACAGCGTCCAAGGCTTCTTGAAAAGAAGGTCAACATCCCATTCTGTCGAGTGCGCACCAAAAAGCGGCGTAACGCCGGCCTCAAGTTCCAGCCAGTTCTCGACGGGCGTTACTTCAACCGCGAAGTCAGGGCCGAAACTCGAACCACCGCCCGTCAGGCTCTGGCTAGTGGCAGCCCCGACCTCGACGACCGCAATTTCCTTATCGGCCTCGACGGACTGCGCCACAACATTTCCTGCACAGAGAAAGAAAGACACTATCACCACCGATATCGTCGCCTTCACGAGCGCCTCTCAAGATTCGCAGGAGATTGTACCGTCTCTCACATTGGATTCGGGATGCAAACTCCTGTTCGGCTTGTGAACTCAAACTGACCTACTACCCGCCTGCGATCCCTTGCATCACCTTAACGAGTGTGCGGCTTCGCTGCCCTGGTTGACAGAGCCGACAAAGTAGAATACCGTAGGCAAAGAAAAAGCGAAGATGCAATCGAGACCGAAATGGCTTCCGCCCCTACCGTCGGCATGGCAATTCCCCAAAGAGGTTTCGCTAGGGGACTGGAAGGATTCACCGTACAACCTCGCGCGGCGAAGGAACTTCAGGCCACGGGAATCGCGGAACTCGATGAAGTACTAGGGGGAGGACTGCCTCGTGGTTCTCTCGTGGAGCTGTGCGGCCATTCATCTTCGGGACGTACAGGGCTTTGCCTGGCGCTCCTGGCGCAGGCGACGCAATCACAACAAGCCTGTGCGTTTGTGGATGTATCGGATGCACTCAATCCGTTATCCCTAGCGGCTGCGGGCGCCGATTTAGATCGCGTCTTGTGGATTCGATGCGGAGGCGAAGCGCACAACCGCTTCCCCCTATCAGACCACCCGTCGGCTCCAGGCTCGGAGGGAGCGGGACGAAATGAGACCCGCCGACGCTCGCTTGCAGATCCGACTTCCCAAGCGGCTCGAACGGAATTCTCGTGGCGTCATCCACGCGACCAGATACGCGGAATCGAAACGTCAATTCCATCCGCGCTCAAAGGAAGCTTCGCTGAAGCTCGAGGGGCCGGGGTGGGAACTCTTCCCATAAGTACTTGGGCGAGATGTGCCGGGGAGCAAGTCGAACGGGATCGTGAAGAGCCGCGGAGAGCTGTCAACACACGGCCATCGAGTCTCCTTCGAAGTTCTCACGACGATGAATTTCGCTTTATGCCCTGCAAGGGCTCTTCTCGGGAGACCAGGCCATGGCGCAGGCTGGAACAAGCGCTCAAGACGACGGACCTTCTCCTACACGGTGGCGGCTGGGGTGTGGTCGTGCTCGATCTCGGTAGCGTCTCTTGGGTTGATGCCCGGCGCATCCCAGTGAGCACCTGGTTTCGCTTCCAGCGAATTGTGGAAAGCACTTCGACGATCCTAGTGCTATTGGATGAGAAATCTTGTGCGAGAGCTTGCGCCTCTGCCGTCGTGCGATGCCGCCGACAGCAAGACAGATGGCACGGCGCCACGCAATCCATCGCCGGCATCAACACTCTGCAGGGTTTTGAAGTCGAAGGAGAAATTGTGCGCTCGCGAGCGCAACTCGAACAGTTCGCCGCCGCGCGTTGGCAAGCACGTAGTTGTTGGACTCGAAGTGCCTAGAGGCTAGAACCCACCGTCCGGCCTCGATTCTTCGCCCAAAAGGAGTTTGTGTTGTGCCGCCATTTGCGTGCCTTTTCGTTCCTGATTTCCCAACGCAGGCGGTTGTTCGCCTCGATCCGGAACTTAGGAAGAAGGCGGTTGGTGTTTTTGAGGGCGCCCCGCCTCTCACCAAGGTGTTTTCTGCGAACCGGATGGCTAGGGCGACGGGCGTAGAAATCGGGATGACCAAGCTAGAAGCCGAGAGCTGTCTGGACGTTGTATGGCGATGGCGTTCTCGCTCAGCAGAATCGACGGCCCACGCTGCACTGCTCGATTGCGCTTGGACGATTTCTCCGCGCGTGGCAGACCGTGTTCGAGGTGACGAAGATGGGCGCTCCGGGGCAGTCGCCCTGGACATAGGAGGCTGCGAAAGACTTTTCGGTACGAGCGAAAAGATTGCGAGCGATTTGAAAAGAGTGGCGGAAAGTATCGGACTCGCTGCCAACGTCGCCATTGCAGGGAACGCGGAAGCGGCGATTTGCGCCGCACAAGGGTTCTCTGGCATCACAGTGATCCCAGACGGCAGCGAACGAAGTCGGCTGGGGCCACTCCCGCTGTCGTCATTGGACATGCCCTCTGATTTGCTGGGAACCCTAAAGCGGTGGGGCATTCATACGTGTGAGCAGCTTGCATTGTTGCCGGAAATCGAAATCGTCGAGCGCCTCGGGCAGCAGGGGCGCCACTGGCATCTTTTGGCGCGAGGTTCCGAACCGACGCCTTTGCTGCCGATGGAGCCCCCGGTTCAATTTGAGGAATATGCGGACTTGGAGTTTCCGGTCGACCTCCTTGAGCCGTTAATGTTCTTGCTGAACCGACTCTTGATTCAACTTTGTACGCGGCTCAGCATGCACGTCCTGGCGGCGAGCGAGATCCAACTAACGCTGACGCTTCAAAAGAACAGGCTACGAGAGAACAAACCGGAAGCTCACGTGCGCACGCTGCGCCTTCCCGTACCAGCAAGAGAAAGCCCATTTCTTCTGAAGCTGCTACAGCTGGATCTACAGAATCATCCACCGAACGCAGCGGTCGTTGCGGTGAAGGTTGTTGCCATTCCCGCGCGGTCACGCACAGGACAGATGGGTTTGTTTCTTCCGCTAAGCCCGGAACCAGAACGGCTGGAAATCACTCTGGCGCGTATTCGGAATACGGTAGGCGATGATCGTGTCGGCGCTCCTGTGCTGCTCAATACTCACCGCCCTGGCGCATTCGAGCAGAAGCCTTTTGTCTTGCCGGATACAAAGGCCCAGGAAGGGTTGCCTCAAGGAACCCAAGCCGCTTTACGGATTTATCGGCCGCCGCTTCCGGTATCGGTTGCCCTCGATGGTGGAAAGCCAACCAGTGTTCGGTATGAAGGAACGTCGCACAACGTCTTGGCTCTTGCTGGTCCGTGGCGTACGAAGGGCGATTGGTGGTCCGCGACCGCGTGGGCTCGAGATGAGTGGGACGTTCTATTGCGAACTTTACGCCCCACATATCCGACGGATTCAAACGAAGAGGAAAAGGATGAAACTGCTTTATATCGCATCTACCGGGATTTGCGCCTGCGGCTCTGGTTTGTGGAGGGCATCTACGACTGATGTACGTGGAACTCCACTGCTGTTCGGCTTTTAGCTTCCTGGAGGGTGCCTCTCTACCTGAAGATTTGATCGCGGAAGCCGCTCGACTGGAAATGCCGGCGATCGCGCTACTCGACCATGACGGCATATACGGCGCTCCACGGTTCCATATGGCCGCCGTAAAAGCAGGTGTCCGGGCACATGTTGGAGCAGAGGTCTCGGTCGAAGGTTTTGGAATGCAGGCGAGTCCGCCCACTTGGATGCCAAACCAGATCCCTGCAAGTTCCGTTCGACTCGCCTTGCTGGTTGAAAACAGGAAGGGATACCAAAACCTTTGTCGTTTGATCACTCGCTACAAATTACGTGAGCAGGACAAAGGGTCGGGTGCAGCGACACTCGATGAGATCCGAGAGCACGCGGAAGGAATCGTTTGTCTGACCGGAGGTGAAGAAGGGGTTCTGGCTGCGGCGCTTTCCCGCGGCGGTGAGACACAGGCGAAGCGGGAGATTGAAAGACTCATATCTATTTTTGGAAAGCACAATGTTTTTGTCGAAGTGCAGCGGCACCTTGACCCTCTGGAAGAGGACCGCATTCAAGCTGCGGTTCAGCTGGCGAAGCGCTTGAATCTGCCCCTGCTCGCAACCAATGGCATCCACTACGCCCACCGTTATGATCGCGAAGTCCTGGATGTTTTGACCTGCATTCGGAATCACTGCCGGCTGGAAACCGCGGGGAGGCTCCTTGAACGCAACGATGAGCGCCATCTTCGGTCGTCAGCCGCCATGGCCCGCTTGTTTTCGGATCTGCCCCAGGCGACGGCGACAGCGTCTGAACTTTCCGTTCGTCTTGAGTATTCTCTTGCGGATTTGGGCTACCAATTTCCCTTGTATCCAGTGCCGTCCGGAGAAACGATGGACTCCTTCCTGAAAAAACGAACCGAGGAAGGAGTTCGTGCACGCTATGCGGGGAAACACGATGACGATCTGCTTGCGCGAGCTGAGCGCCAGGTGAAACGAGAGCTTGCTCTCATTGAGAAGCTGAAGCTCGCCGGCTACTTCCTGATCGTTTGGGACATCGTTCAATTCTGCCGTGAGCAAAAGATCCTTGTGCAGGGGCGGGGCTCTGCGGCAAACAGCGCCGTCTGCTATTCGCTGGGAATCACTGCGGTCGATCCGGTCGGCATGGATCTGCTCTTTGAGCGGTTTCTCACTGAAGAGCGAGGTGAATGGCCGGACATCGATCTGGATCTGCCAAGCGGTGATCAACGCGAGAAAGCGATTCAGTACGTGTATCAGAGATATGGGCAGCTTGGCGCCGCAATGACCGCCAACGTGATCACGTATCGCAGCCGCTCCGCGGCGCGTGAGGTCGGAAAGGTCCTCGGCTTTGATCCAGAGAGTCTCGATCACCTATCGAGCCTGGTGAACAGCGGAGAGTGGCGAGGACCGGCTGACACTCTCGAAAACCAGTTCCAGCAAGCCGGTTTTGATTTCACTCATTCTCGCGTACGCAAATATCACGAGATTTGTGAACGCATTCAGGATTTACCGCGACACTTGGGCCAACACTCCGGCGGCATGGTGATTTGCCAGGGGCAGCTTGATTCGGTTGTTCCGCTTGGGCCCGCTACGATGCCCGGCCGCGTCGTCGTGCAGTGGGATAAAGAAGATTGTGCCGACATGAAGATCGTGAAAGTCGATCTGCTCGGACTCGGCATGATGGCAGTCCTCGAAGAGTGTTTGGATCTGGTGCCGAAACACTACGGCAAGCCGCTCGATCTGGCGCAGCTTCCTGCCGACGATCCTCCCGTTTACGAGACTTTGCGCCGCGCGGATACGGTGGGCATGTTCCAAGTGGAAAGCCGGGCGCAGATGGCCTCTCTGCCGCGGAACGCACCTGTCAAGTTCTACGATTTGGTTGTACAGGTCGCGATCATCCGCCCTGGACCGATTGTTGGCAAGATGATGCATCCATACATGCGGCGCCGCCAGGGACGAGAGCAAGTTAGCTACGCTCATCCGTCTCTGAAACCGATCCTGGAGCGAACTCTCGGAGTGCCCCTCTTTCAGGAGCAGCTGCTGCGCATGGCAATGACCGCGGCGAACTTCACGGGCGGCGAGGCCGAGGATTTGCGGCGCGCCATGGGATTCAAGCGTTCCGAAAGCCGAATGCGCGACATCGAACAGAAGCTGCGCCGGGGAATGGAACAGAATGGGATTAGCAGCGACAGGCAGGAAGAAATCATCACTCAAATCACCTCGTTTGCCCGTTATGGATTTCCTGAATCGCACGCCGCCAGTTTTGCGCTGATCGCTTATGCCAGTGCCTACCTCAAGTGTCATTACTTGGCCGCTTTCACCGCCGCCTTGCTGAATAATCAACCGATGGGCTTCTACAGCCCGGCCACGATCGTCAAAGACGCACAGCGGCATGGCCTGCGCGTGCAACCAATCAATGCGGCGCGCTCGCTATGGCTTTGCACGATCGAGTGCGCTGAGGGCCGAGATGGCAAAGAGGACCGTTGCTTGCGCCTTGGTTTCCGCTACGTACATGGTTTGAGACAAGCGGCGGCCGAAGCGATGGTTCGCGCGCGACAAGAGCGATCCTTCTCTGGCATCGAGGATCTCGTGCGTCGTGTTCCGGAATTGCAAAAGCAAGAACTGGTGACATTGAGTGAGATCGGCGCCCTAAACTCCCTGGGAGAGAAGATCCATCGTCGGTCGGCGCTCTGGCAGGTTGAACGAGCCGGTCGGCCAGCGGGACCGCTCTTGGAATCAATCCCGGAATTGCCTGGCGTCTCTCCACTGCGGCAGATGAGCGATGAAGAGCGATTGGTGGCAGACTTCAGCGGCACGGGTATGACTGCCGGCCCGCACCCAATGTCGTACTGCCGGGCGAGGCTTGATGCAATGAATGTAAAGCGTGCTTCCGATCTGGCTCGTATTTCGGACGGCCAATATGCTCGAGTTGCTGGATGCGTGATCGCCCGGCAGCGTCCAGGTACGGCGAAAGGGTTCGTGTTCCTCAGCCTGGAAGACGAAACGGGGATCGCGAATGTGATCGTAAACCCTGACCTTTATGAGAAGAATCGATTGATTATCAACCGCGAGCGGTTTCTCCGTGTTGAGGGCATTTTGCAAAATCAGGACAATGTCATCTCGATCAAAGCCTCACGTGTAGCATCTATTTTTGTCAGCGCAGCAGAAACGCTATCCCACGATTTCCACTGAGACGACCCTTACTCGGTCCGTCTAGTTGGTCCTATCCCCAGGGTCGCACGCAACGCAGCACGGTTTTGGTGCTCCATTGCTGCGTCCAACAATTGTTAGGCGAAGTCAAACAGGAGGACACATGTTCAGAGAACTGATGCCGATAATTGAGAACCGGGCGCTAACCATCACGGTCGTTCAGGTTAGCGACGGCAAAATCAAGCTATGCGTGGTACCGCATGCCTTGGAAAAGGACAACGAGATCAACAAAAAGGTGGGGTACCGGAAGGAAGTCCCGAAGATCTCGGAACAAGCGCTCAAGGCCCTAACTACACCGCTCTCGATGGAGGGCACCCCGGAGGAATTGGATGCGGAGTTGGTCCAACAACTCAGTTCTTACGCGGAGGTCCATACCAAGCTCCAGCATGGGATCGCGGAAGCCACGCAGCGCATCCATGCAGCACTCAACGAAATCGAGGAGCGCGAAAAGAACAAAACAAAAGCAAAAGCAACGGCACTGGCGAACAAAAAAGAGGAGGATCAAAAGCCCGACAAGGTTGAAACCAAGCCGAGCACCGAGACTACGCTTCCGCTTGATTGGTGCGCGCCATCCGAAAACGCCACAAGCCCGAACGAACCGAGTCAACCGAAAGGAGGTGCACAATGATCAAGGTAGAGCCGCTCCGCAGAACTTTCAGCTACAACGGCATAACCCTGCCGGATCCGAATCCACAATTCACGACCGAACAGGTGCGGGAGATGTACGTTCCGACCTATCCCGAACTTGCCACTGCGGCCATAGAAGGACCAAAACCCGTCGCTGGCGGAATGGAATATACCTTCGCGCGAGCTGTGGGTGCCAAAGGATGAGGCCGACTCGTAACGCGAAAGCTGCAATAGCTCATCGTCGTCAGCGTGCTCGTAAGCGCTCACAACGGGCGGCGTTTGGCAGAGTCATGAGCGAACTCGCGGCAGTTTCGACGAAAGCACGCGAGACCGATCCTTTTGTGGAGCGATTGCGAAAATGTCCCGAAACCTTCGCTGCCGGCGAGACACTCGCCAGGATGTTCGACGCACTGAAGTACGACGTCAATCAAACAGAGGACGAGCGCCTGCTTCCTCCGGCCGGTGTCGTCTTTCCCCTCGTTTGATCGGCCTACCGGTGTCGGTCACGATGCCCCAAATCAGGGGGATCCGGTGGCGTTACTGCGCACGTTGGGATGAACAGCCAGCAGCAGTATTGGGGATGAGCCTTCTTCGGCTTGGCATCTGCCGCCCTGAGGATTGGACAGGCAGCGCTGTCGATTTTGTCGAGCGCGGGCTCAAACGGACCGCACAGACAAATGGAATCGCTCAAGTGCGCAAAGTGTGGCAGGGGGATCTTCGAATTTTAGACCACACTTTCGAACTCAGCGAGCGGGAACGCGAGGAAGCTCGGGCCGAGATGGACGCTCCAGCTTGCAAATTGTTTCTAGTCGCTGATTTCTCGGCCGCCGCTTCCATACCAATTGCACCAACACTCCGGCGCCTCGAAGGCCATGATCGCCGCCTCCCAGCCGCTTTCTTCGTTGCTTTTCGCCACTGCCTCAGAAAATGGATGTTCGTGTATGACCTCGACACCGCGTCCGAGCACGCAGAAATCCTCATGGACGATAGGACCGATACCGAACTGGCCGAGTCGGTCTATCCAAAAGTCAAGACGAGCGTTCCGGTTTGCCTTCAGGGCCGGATCGGTATGAGCCCTTCTCATGCTCTTTCCATTCTCCGTGAAACAGCAAGAGATGCTAGGGACACTACCTGCCGGGAGCTGGTGTCTCGACTGCTCGAAATGCAACGCCATTCGGCGGAACATCCGCACTATTGGCCATATCGGCTCGTTCGCCACGTTTCCGGTCTCGACGAATATCTCGCGGAGTGTGACGGCATTGGACCGGGATGCTTGCTGAATTGGTATGAAGACGATCGGATTGCGGCTTGTTTTGAAGAGGAGACAAGTTACATTGGCCAAAACGGTCCACTGGCTCCGTCCATTCTGCGGGCAATCAGCTTGAACAAGCCTCCAACGATATTGGACCGACAGGTCCGCAGAGTCTTTGACTACATCGCGGCAATGATCCGTTCCTTGGCTAGTGCTGCTCAAATCGTCGAAATCATCCGGGAGCTCTTCGATGAACATCTACGTCGACATCGGCTCGAGCGAGGATTTCAAACTGACCCGGGCACTCCTGATCTACGGTAAGAACAATTATGACAGCATCCCGTACCGGCACCCGTTCGTAACACTTCACGAGGTCTTCCATGATGACTCTGGTGCCCGGCTGGGCGAGGGACAACTCGCTACTCCGCGGGCTTTGACCGAACTCGTCACTCAATTGGGCAAGCCACTGCCGATCGAAATTCTTCCGGAGCGAGTGCTCGTCCGTGTTCCTGAAATGATCGTCTGGTGGACGCCGGCTATTTCGCGGCCGATGTTCTTCAGCGACCGGGACTCGGATGAGGCCGTGAATGAGCTGAACGCCAAAATGTTCCCACATCCAGCGCTGGTATTTAAGGTGTATGGCACTCGTCTTTGGGTACGAGCCCTCAGCGAGAACAAAAGACCGGCACGAAATGCCGCCCTTTTTACGGCGCCATATTGGAATTGCTACGAGGACGGAAACGTTTGCACTGGGAGCATGCGCATCCCTCGAGCAAAATCAATTGACGCGCTCGATTCCTGGGAACAGTCCTTCTTCCAGAGTGAATTCACGCACGCATTGGGCCATCAGAAGTCCACGCGGTTTCCAGGTGGCCTTCTGGCGATGTGGAATGCTTTGGCAGGCAAAAAGCGGTTTCCGGTTCGTTACCTCGCGTCGGCCCCACAAACGTTGGAATCATTCGTGACCACCAATGACCACAAACTCGGATATCGCCGTCCCGTCGAATGAGCATATTCTGCCCGGCTGTTTGCTCACCAAAAAGATCAACATCACCGTGGTTGGATGTGGCGCAACAGGCAGCGCCATAGCTGCGGGGTTGCCGTACCTCCATCAGGCCATGCTCGCTATGGGACACCCGTATGGACTAGCGGTGACATTCGTCGATGGAGACCGGATCTCACAAGCAAACTGCATCCGTCAGCCGTTTAGTGAGAGCGAGATTGGGCTTTATAAAGCCACGGTCCTTGCAACGCGTATCAACCTGTTTTGGGGGCTCGGCTGGCGCGGCACGCCACGCTTCTTGGATGAGCGTTGGAGCGAACAAACAGATCTCTTGATCGGGTGTGTCGATTCGCGCAAAGCGCGTTCCCTGATCGTGCGTTCGCCAATCTACGGGAATTGCTACTACTGGCTGGACATCGGCAATAATGCGGACAGCGGTCAGTTCGTTCTGGGCCAGCCGGATAACGGACATGCGAGGAGCCTGGCTTGTCGACTTCCAACCGTCGCTGATCTGTTTCCTGAGATTATCGATCCGAGGCTCGACAGACAGGACCATCTGCCTTCCTGTAGTGCGATCGAGGCCCTCCAACGTCAAGAGCCCTTCATCAATCAGACGCTCGCCTACCAGGCCCTAGCGATGCTCTCGCGTCTGTTCCGCTATGGCCGGCTTTCTTATCACGGCGGATTTCTTAATCTAGCCACCGGAAAGATGGCCAATCTTGCTGTGAACCGAACCGCTCTGCAACGGCGGGGTGCAAAACCATCAGGCCGCTGATTCTGATTGCACCGTCGCTCACAGGTACCCAGTGAAAGAGGACGAATATGCCATCCGCAGAAGGTAAAACCATTGAGTCAGCGACTCTCGATATCAGCGTCAAAAGAAGCGATCTGTTAAGAGAACTGTCGATCGCCCAAGGTGTTGTCGAACGCAAATCGACAATTCCCATACTCTCACATTTCCTGTTCGAAACCTCAGGACCCAACCTGCTCATCACCGCGACGGACACAGAGGTCGGTCTACGCACATTCTGTCCCGCGACGGTAAGGCAGCCTGGAAGTTGCACCCTTCCAGCTCGAAAACTCTTCGACTACGTCCGACTCCTTACTGATGGCGACATGACGTTGAAGGCGCTGGACCACGGCTGGGCTCAGATCCGTTCTGGACGGTCTGTCACCAAGATGGTTGGCCTTCCACGCGATAATTTTCCAAAGCTTCCGTTGTATCCTGCGGCCTCGGCTGTCCGTGTCTCCGCTCCGATTTTCCGGGCAATGATTACCAGAACACTCTTCGCGGTTTCCCAAGAAGAGGGGAGATACGCACTTAATGGTGTCTTGCTGATTCTCCAGCCGACGACGATTTCGATGGTCGCTACGGACGGGAACCGGTTGGCGCACGTCGAGGCATCGGCATCCGTTACAGGCTTAAAGGAAGACATTCGGGTACTAATTCCGACGAAGGCACTGTCGCAGCTGGGTGTGCTTCTCAGTTCGGGAACGATTGAAGTCTTCGAATTCGCTAAGAATGATTCGTCACTCTTTTTCCGTATTGGTGGCCAGTTGCTAATCTGCCGTCAGCTCTTGGGCAACTTTCCGAATTATGAGCCGATTCTGCGCCAGGATTACAGAGGATCAGTTGTGGTTCCCTCTGAAGAACTCGCACAGGCAATCCAGCGTGTCTCGCAATTTTCAGATGACCGTGCAAGCTCAATTCGGCTGGACGTGGACAGTGAGCAATTGTCGCTGTCATCCTCCAGTCCGGAAATCGGGGAATCGAAGGAGATACTGGAAGCGAGCTACAAAGGGCCACCGTTGACGGCCAGTTTCAATTCGCGATTCCTGACAGAATTTCTCCGAGCAGTGGAGAGCGAGACCGTTCAGTTTCATTTCAAAGAGCCGGCTGCGGCTGCCGAATTTCGGCCGGCCGAGGACGGCTGCACTCAATACCGTTATATCCTCATGCCGATGCGTACCTGAAGGAACGTGCTATGTCCCGGTTGAAGAACCATCTCCAACGTCAGACGGACGGGTCGGCACGTGACACTCGCAGCTTGGTCTGCCCCGAAGTCATGCCGAGTGTCATCCAGGTGTCATGCAACACGCGCCAATGAGAGCCAAAAAGCGAAAACTAGGTGAAAAGAGAAGGAAAATCCGACTTGTCCGGTTTTGTCCGAACTTGCTGACTCTCTTCGATTTGTCTCGGCTCCGGCAAGTTTTGATGAAATAGTGTTCAGGGCTGTTAACCGAAGGGTTGCAAGTTCGAATCTTGCCCGGGGAGCCAACTCTCTCTACGTTCCAGATGGCTCCAAGGACCACCAATTCCCGGCGGATTGGAGCGCCTGGAAAAAGTTCGCGCGCTAGCAACTCAAACCCGAGCCGATATGCTTGGCAATTTACGAAGGCGCCTTTTTATCGTGAACTCCAACCCGCGGATCTCTGCGCGGCGATGAGCTCACGGCTGGATATGGAATTGCTCGAATCGCGTTGAGAGATCCAGATTAAACCCACTCTCCAGCGCGCATCACGGGCTCGGAATGGGCCGCCGCGCTTATGCCGTCCACGTCGATGCGATTCGATCCGATCATCCAGTCGACGTGAATCAGGCTGCTGTTGGCGCCGCGCGCCGCGAGTTGTTCGGGAGTGAGGGTGTCGCCGTTTTTCAAGCAGGTGCTGTAGGCTTGCCCCAGCGCGATGTGGCAGGCGGCGTTTTCGTCGAACAGAGTATTCATAAAGAGTAGACCGCTGGACGCGATGGGAGACGAGTGCGGCACGAGGGAAACTTCGCCGAGCCGCCGCGCTCCTTCGTCCGTCTCGATCATCCGCTGCAAGACTTGATTGCCCCGCGTGGCGTGAGCTTCCACAATCCGCCCGGCCTCGAACCTCACGGAAATTCCTTCGATCATCGTGCCTTGATTCGAGAGCGGCTTGGTGCTGGTTACGTGCCCTTCCACGCGATCTTTGTGCGGCGTGGTGAAAACTTCCTCGGTGGGCATATTGGCGATGCAATACCGCCCGTTTCCCGCCGTGGTGCCTCCGCCTAGCCACAGGTGATCGTCGGCTAGACCGACACGGAGATCCGTGCCCGGTCCCCGGAAATGCAGCGCCGCATAGCGCTTTTCGTTCATCCGGCCGGCGCTGGCGTGAAGTTTCGCGTCGTGCTCTTTCCACGCGGCCAATGGATCGAGTTGGTCGGCGCGCGACGCGGCGAAGATGGCTTTCCAAAGCCGCGCCAGGGCTTCGTCCTGCGGCAAATCCGGAAATACGGCCGCGGCCCACGCGGGAGTGGCGCAGGCCACGATGGTCCAGTTGATCTCATGGCGGGTAATCAGCTCCAGCGCCGGGCGGTACGCTTTGGACATGGCGCGATTCGACCGGCTCACCTTCTCCGGATCTTCTTTCGAGAGCAGGGCAGGATCGCCGCCGGTGATCGCCAGCCGCGCCGCACCGCTCCGAAATGCCTGGGCCATGCCCTCATAGAGCCATGACGCGGCGGCGTCGAAACCGGCGCTGGGGCCATAGCGGAAGCGCAGCAACGCCGACTCCTCATCGGTGAACAGCGTGGTGACAAGCTTGGCGCCCGCTTTATACGCGTGCTCCGTGATGCGGCGCGCCAGCGGGACCGCATCCAGCGTGGCCGTCATCACCAGCTCTTGTCCGGGCGCGAGTCCTAGTCCGGCGCGCACGGCGACTTCGGCAAGGCGGTCGAGATTTTTTTCGAATTCAGGCGTCGTTGTAAACAGTCCCTTGGGAAGTACTGTGGTCGAGTTCATGTCTACGATTATCGCGCCGACCACGACACATTGACAATGCGCGGTTGAAAACCTGGGAACGCGATCTCCCGATTGGCGGTGTGCGCTGCGCCAATCGGGAGATTGGCGTTTCCAGGACGCCGCCTACCCTGCCAAATTGAATCCATCCGGGCGCCGCCCGAGATCCGTTCCGGTAGCTCGGTAAGCGGTTCGAATCGCCTTATTTGCCGTGTAAGCCGAGTTGCAGCGCTTCGGCCAGGTGTATCGCGCGGCGTCCGGTGGATTGCAGGATTTGCTCGCGGCAACTAAAACCATCGGAGACGATGAGGGCGCTCTCGGGCGCATTTCTTACGGCCGGCAATAGCACTCGTTCACCAACTGCTTGCGAGACGTTGTATTTTTCCTTCTCATAACCAAAAGGACCGGCCATGCCGCAGCAGCCGGAATCGATGGATTGAAGGTCCGCGCCCATTTTTCTCAGCAAGGATTCTTCATGGCCAAACCCCATCAGCGACTTGTGATGGCAGTGGCCATGCAACAGCACTTTTCCGGGAAGCTGCGGCGGAATGTATCCGGGAGCTTGGCGCTCCAGAAACTCGCTGAGAAGAAACGTCTGGCTTCGCAATTTGTTGGCGCGTGCATCGGCCGGAAAAAGGTTGCGCAGCTCGTCGCGAAATACGGACGCGCAACTCGGCTCCAAGACGACCACCGGGACGCCCGCCATGATTGGCGCGGTCAAAGCGCTCAAAATTCGTTCCAGGTATTGCCTGGCTTTCTCAAGCAATCCAAAATCGTACAGCGGCCTTCCGCAGCACAGATGAATTTGCGGGACGATGACGTTGAATCCCGCGCCTTGGAGAACTTCCAACGCCGCCCAGCTTGTCTCCGGACGAAAATAATTATTAAAAGTATCCGCCCACAAAATGACGTCGCTTTTCCCCGATGTGGACCCGTTGGACCCATCGAGTTCGGGAACACGGCGATTCCTGGCCCAGCTTTGGAAGGTGGAACGTGCCAGTTGCGGCATGCTCCGCTGCGGGGCCAAATGCAAAACGCTCTGCAGCACGTGGCGCAAGCCCGGCGCGCTGCTAAAGAGGTTTGCAAGCCGCGGAACCCTCGATCCAATTTTGGCCCAGCGGTCGATCATGCCGAAGGCATACGCATGCAGCGGCCGGATCCTGCCTTCGTAATAATGCGCCAGGAATTCCGCTTTGTAGGTGGCCACATCCACGTTGGTCGGGCATTCCGCTTTGCACGCTTTGCACGCCAGGCACAGGTCGAGCGCTTTCTTGACGCGTTCGTCCTTCCATCCGTCGCCCACCACTTCGCCCTGCAACACTTCAAAGAGCATGTGCGCGCGGCCGCGCGTGCTGTGCTCTTCCTCGAGCGTCACCATGTAGCTCGGGCACATCGAGCCGCTATCCTGCTTGCGGCACTCGCCGAGACCGATGCATCGCAGCGTGGCCTTGGCGAAAGATCCATCGTCATCCGGAAATCGAAAATATGTTTTGGGATCGAGCGGTTTGTAGTCCGCTCCCAAGCGAAGATTCTCGGTGGGCAGATACGCGTTGACCACTTTGTTGGGATTCATTTTATTGTCCGGGTCCCACGCGGACTTGAATTCACCGAAGGCCTTGATTAATTCGGGACCGAACATCTTGGGAAGCAACGCGGCGCGCGATTGCCCGTCGCCGTGCTCGCCGGAAAGCGAGCCGCCGTAACTCACCACCAGATCGGCGGCGCGCTCGACGAATTCCATGTAATTGCGAATTCCCTCTTCGCTCTGCAAATCGAAACTCACGCGCATGTGAATGCAGCCGTGTCCGAAATGGCCGTAGAATGCCGTGTGGTAATGATATTCGTCGAGCAGCTTCCGGATATCGCGGAGATAGTTGCCCAATTTTTCCGGCGGGACGGCCGCGTCGTCCCATCCTTCCCATTCGGGGGGGGCCCCCGGAGCGGCGGCGGCCGCGCGCGGGCCGGATTCGCGCAACTTCCAGACGTGGCGCGCTTCGGCTTTCGTGTAGAGGCGCGTGTTGGGAGGATCGTCCGAACGTTTCAGTTGGCCGATCAGTTGGCGAGCGGCCTCATCGGCCTCGCCCGGGTCATTGGAACCGAATTCCACCAGCAGGAAACCGCGCCCTTCGGGAATCAGTTCCAGGTGAGGAGCATTTTTCTTTTTGAGGCCATCGACGATGCTTCCTTCAAAGCCTTCGAGCCCGATGGGCCTTAACGGCAAAATCTCCGGCACATGGTCGGCCGCGGAAAACGTGTCACGGTAGCCCAGGCACACGAGCGACCTGTGCTGGGGGCTTTGGATCAGCCGCAGCTTGGCCTCGAGCACGATCATGCAAGTGCCCTCAGTACCGACCAGCGATTTCGCCACGTTGAATCCGTTTTCCGGGAGCAATTGATCGAGGTTGTATCCGGAAACGCGCCGGGGAATATTCGGATACTTCTCGCGGATCAAGCCGGCATACCGGTCGCGGATGTCCCGCAGCTTGGAAAAAATCGCGCCGCGGTCCCCTCCCTGCGCGATGATGGAATCGAGGCCAGCCTCGCTTTCCGTAGCGCCCACCGTCATCTGCGTGCCGTCGTAGAGCAAAATGCGCAGCTCGATCACATTGTCGACGGTTTTTCCGGCCAGCAAGGAATGCGTGCCGCAGGAATTATTTCCGATCATTCCGCCCAGCGTGCAGCGGCTGTGCGTGGATGGGTCGGGGCCGAACGTCAGTTGATGTTGCTCTGCGCGGCTGCGCAGCCTATCCAGAACCACGCCCGGCTGGACTCGCGCGAATCGCGCGGCTGGATCGATCTCCAGAATTTTGTTCATGTATTTCGTAAAGTCCAGAATCACGGCAACATTGCAGGTCTGCCCGGCGAGGCTGGTGCCCGCTCCGCGTGGCAGGACTGGCGCGCCGAATTTCCTGCACGCAGCCACGGCCGCGATCACATCCTCGTCATCGCGGGGAATCACGAGGCCAATGGGAATCTGGCGATAGTTCGAGCCATCGGACGAATACAGTGCGCGGCTTCCCCGGTCGAAACGCACCTCGCCCTTCACCACGCGTTTCAGTTCGCTTTCGAGTTCGCCGGCTTGCGCGAAGGAATCGACTGGTTTCCCATGGGAACTGAGAGGCAGCGGTGATGAGATTTGCACAGTGCTCATGGTCGGAGTTGGCGCAGCCCGGTATTCTGACTCGCCTGTACTCGCATGGCAAGTGGCGCGCGCCGCTGGCGAGCGAAGTTGACGAGCATTGCGATTTCGGACCACATCTCCGGGCCTCGCCTTCCATCCCTCTGCAAGGTTCACTGGGAGTAGAAGGTTGGTGTATAAGTGTGCTCATCCTGATTCAACACGCTTTCGTGTATCGATTTTTGAAGCGTCGAGGAATGTTGCGATGTCACTGACTGGCCGAAAGAGGCTCATGCTCCTGGCCGTGCTTGCGGCGGCCACTTTCGCACATGTGGCGCGCGCCCAACAATCTCAGTACCCCAAGCAAGCCGACCTGCCCAATCCTTACCGTTTGGTGGAGGGCTGGCCGACGCTGCCAAAGAGCATGAACGGAGGGCAGTGGGGTGAATTGATCCGGGCGGATATCGATCCCGAGGGAAACATCTGGGTCTTTCATCGCTGTTTCAATACCGTGCCCGCGGGCTTTGCCACGTGCGTTGGGCGGACGGACCCGCCGATTCTGGAATTCGATCCGTCAGGGAAACTTCTGACGAGTTTTGGAAGCGGGATGTTCGCGTTTCCCCACGGATTTACGATCGATCGGCAGGGAAATATTTGGGCCAGCGACGCGAATGCCAGCGAGACGGTGCTCGGTATGTCGGCAAAAGACGCCAACGGCGTTGTGCGCGGACACCAAGTCTTCAAACTGAGCCCCACCGGCAAAGTATTGATGACGCTGGGCAAGGAAGGCGTCGCGGGAGATGGTCCCGACACGTTCGATCAGCCGTCCGGCATTGCCATTGCGCCCAATGGCGATATTTTTGTGACCGACGGCCACGGCAAAAACGATCGAGTGGTGAAATTTTCAAAAGACGGGAAGTTCATCAAGACCTGGGGACATCACGGATCGGGCCCCGGCGAGTTCGATCAGCCACATGACATCTCCATCGGCGGTTCCCGGGGCTACGTGTACGTTGCCGATCGAAGCAACAGCCGCGTGCAGGTCTTCGACCAAGACGGAAATTTCATCGTCGCGTGGAAACAATTCGGCCGGCCGAGCGCCGTATATATTTCCAAAGATGACACGCTTTACGTGAGCGATTCGCAATCGAATTCGACGGTCAACCCGGGCTTCTTGCGCGGCATTACTGTAGGAAGCGCCAAGGACGGCTCGCTCGCGGCCTTTATTCCCGACCCTGACCTGGCGCAAGCGGACGTGAACCGCATTTCCGGAGCGTCCGGAATCGTGGCGGATGACAAAGGGACTATTTACGCGGCGGACGTCGGTCCGCACAAGTTGAGGAAATACGTAAAAATCAAATAGCGCCGCAACCTGGGAATGCCAATCTCCCGATTGGCGAATGCCGTCGCGGAAATCGCCAATCGGGAAATTGTTTTTCCCAGGCTTCAATCTTTGCGGATGGCAATCCCTCTGGCCGACAATTCCTTCAGCAGTTGCGCCACGGCAGGCGTGGCCTTGCCATCGCCCGGCACGACCACCGCCCAGGTGAGATCTTCGCGGAACGCGCGCGTGACGATGCTCCAGCTTTGCAAGGAGGGAGGCGTCGATTGCCCGATTTGTATGATGGACCAATGCCGCGCCAGAGCCAGCGCGGCCGCTCGATCCGGGAGCGGGCCGCTCACGATGAAGTGGTTGTCACCGCACACTAGGATGCCAATCATGCGGCCTCAGGCCTCGATCCGCGGATCGGGAACCGCGCGGCCGACGGCGAAGTGATAGATGACCTGGCGCGGGAGGTCGCGCGGATCCTTCCCGGGAAGCGCAGCCTCTTTGTTTTCTCCAGGTTGCTCGAGGTTGGCGGAATGTTCCTCGGCGGCTTCGGAATTCGCGGGAGCGGGTTCGCGCGGACCTCGTCGCTCCGCGGCGGCGCGGGAAGCCGGTGAACCCAGCATGACCAGTGCCGCTTGTTCTGCTTCGCGGACCGATGCGGCAACGGATTCCGTTCCCTCTTCGAGGAAGCCCAAATAGCGGTGGACGTCGTCGTCGTAAAATGCGCCGATGCCGGTTGCGTTCCAGCCCAGAGCTTCCGCGCCTACATAAAGGCGTTGCCCGATTGCGCCCGCTTCAAAATATACGTAGCGGTACCCGCGATTGCCAAACACTCGCGCCGCCTCGCCCAAATCCGCAATCATCGATATCGTGAAACAAGAGTTTCCCGCGAGGGCTTGCTCGAGGCTGAGAAAAGCAGCGACGCGCTGCACATCGCCGCGATGCAACTGCACAAGCTTTGTTTCCGACCGGCCCCAAAGATACACGCCGGGCTCGCAATCGCTCACCCGATGAACGTAGAGATAAAGAGCCACGAGATCGGCGCCTCTTTCGATGGGCCTCGTGCGGCCGCCAAAATTTCCGCGCCAGTCTGCCCGCCAATCCCGCGTGGCGAAGTCCAGGAGCTGTTCCAATTCGTCGCGTCGCATGGGCAGCGTACGAGCGTCAAAATCAAGCGCCGAGCGCCGCCGGCGCACTGTTGAACCAAGGGGAGCATCGTGCGGCGGGCCAGACAGTGCCGCGTGGGCACCGGCAACACCACGATTTGCCGTCGAAATGCGCGGCAGCGGTCCCGCGGGGTCAGGCAAAACCGTCGAGGCATGCATCGCAAGAAGCAGCTCATATCGAATTTCTTCCGGGGATAGCTCGTTCGGAATTCCGGCCACAGGTTGTACGGGCGCGGCGGGAATTCCAATGGAATCACTCTGTGGCGGAAAGACGAGAAATGCCATGGGAGCTTCATCGCTTTCGATAAGACCGAGCGCGCGAGCTGCGCGAACGTCGCTGAAGTGTGCCACCGTGCCGCCGTGCAGTCCCAAGGCGCGCGCCGCCAGGAGCGCGCTCATCATGGCGTGACCTAAATCGTGGCAGCAGTAACGATAGGCGCGTTCCCCGTACTTCCAGGCTTCGCGCCAAAATATCGAGGTCAGCCCGACCATCAGTGGCGACTCCGTCGCCCAAGGAATTTCAAGCGCGAGGGCAAGATGGCGCGTCCAGGGGCCTTGGCTCCGAAGCTCGAGCGCGTGCCGGTCCGCGCGGTAGTGATATACGCCGTCTTCCATTTCTGCAAATCCGCGCAGCGCAACGTAAGTTTCCGTCGGATGAAGATTGCCGGAGGACGGATTCACGCGCAAGCTGTAGCGAGCGCCCGTGCCTGGAACTTTCTTCCATGCGCTAACCGTCATGGAGTGCCACAGCAGACGACTGAGCCAAGCCAAATCCAGTGGAATTGTTTCGCTTCGTTCAGACGCATCCGCGGCGGGAAATATTATCTTTTCCGCGAGCGCGGCCATCGCGGCGAATGTTCCGATGTCTGAGAAGCTAGGCTCAGCCGGAAGAGGGATGGTGGGGATGCCTTCATACGTGCGGAACGGATCAGGCTGATTGCCCCAATCGAGATAGCGCGCATTGGTGCGCACGGAATGATAGGTATGCTTCGTGGCCTGATGGTAGGCGAAGAGGCGTTCGGTATCTTTGTTGAGGCCGCCGCATTCGGGTTCGTCCCATAAGCGGGAAAGAAAGCGCGTCATCGTTTCGTCTTTCGGATTTCTCGGCTTCCATTTCTGTGCGACAACCTAGGCCCGCGTTCTGTAGCGGCCGCCTTCAGGCGGGCACTGTAAATTCAATCAATCTGCCTACCGGAAAGCGAGCGCCACACATCATTCATTTGGGGCGAAGCTTGAGGAGAATGGACCCTTCACATTCGCCCCCGCCAGAGGAACTGCATTCTTCAATTGCTCCAGCTCGGATTGAACCCTCGCCCAGTCTTTCGACTTTCGCTTCATCGCATAGGGAGCGTCCGGGTGCCCAAAATATTCCAGAAGTTCCGCCCGAATCTCCGGCGAAGCGCCGGCGAATTTCCTCTTCGCCAGCGCGTCGAGCAATTTTGCCTGCGTTTCATCGGTGAGATGGTATTTTCCCGGTCCCATGATTTCCCCCGTGTCAAAATTTTCGTTGGGCAAATCCAGCTGGCCGGCGCCCGCCTGGCTCAAGAGCCGCCGGTAGCGCTCCAAACTTGCGTTGAAGCTGGCCTCAAACAGCTGTTCCGCCGCGGGCGTGGGTGTTTTCAGCTGCAGCACTTTCAGGGGGCCGAACTTTGGAACGATCCGAATCAGAAGGGCCAGAATTTTTTCTCCGAAGCTGGGGGGTTGATACTGCTTTCCCCAGTTTTTTTGGTAGCTGGCGCGAGAAAGATTGTAGAGAAATTCCCTTCTGGTAATGCCGGGCCGATCTCTCCGGATGTCGTCTTTCTTCAGGCTCCAGGCAATTCGCGTAGCTTCCGGAAGAAGCCGGCTGACATCATAGCGGTACGAGGCGAACACCTTGTCTTCGTCGGAAAGAACGCTTTTCAGATCCAAGCCGTAGGTTTCCTGAAAGGCCTGCTCGAGAAGAGGAACCGCGACTGCAAAGCCGATAAAGTCATGGTAATTGTCCGGGGCGTAGCGCCCCTGCGCGACTTCCAGAACGTCGAATCCGAATTCCGTTTTCACGTGCGCCAGTTTGTCTTCTTCATAGGTGACCGAATCACCGTATTTCCTCTTCAACTTGGGATACAGCATCGGGACGGCGCGATTGGTGCCGAGGGATTGCCCGTCATTGTCCGCGGCGTAATGAGCCAGCGAGCCGAGAGCAAACGCGTAGCCGTCCAGGTCCCTGGAATCGCGCAGCAGCGCCAGGACAAAATCCCCGCTTCGCACGTAGTGCGTCAAATCGCTAAAGAAAAAACTTCCGTGAGGGTAATAACCCATGTCCTGAATAATGGCCCCGCCGTATGCGTAGCCATGCGCTTCCTTGAGCTGTTCGTTGGTCGCTTCGGGAAAGCGCTTCAACAGCAGGGGGCGGATGTTGGTGTCCCACGCGCTGTCAATGACCGCTTCATGCGCCAGGACTGCATAGGCCGCGGTCTCGCTCGGCCAGCTCAAGGACAAGGCCAGCGCCACGATCATGGCAAGAATCTTCAGGGGAAACGAATCACGGCGTCCCATTTTGTCGATGGCGGCCTCATTTCGATCTTAGCTTACTTCCATCGTTCGGAGAATTAAGTTGCCCTGGGGAATACCCTGTACTCCCATTTCGGCGGGCGAGTGAGATACTGGAGTCGTGACGACGCATTCCTGGGACGCTGGTCACAGAGGATGAACGAACTCTCCTATCGACGACGAAGGGGCTCAATTCGCGTTTTCATCTACTCCTTTGTGGCGATTTGGTGTTTCCTTGGCACGGCGCGCCTGGCGCAAGGCCAGCCGCCTCCGCGGGAAGGCCGCGATACGGCTGTGCCTGCAAGCCCCGCGGCGTCGTCGCCCGTCATCGTCATTGGCTTCCTTGGCGGAATGATCAGGCACGACGACCCCGTCCATAGCGTGGTGCAGGTCGCAGCGAGCCTGAGGAAAGCATATCCTTCGGGCGTGGACGTGGAGACTTTTGAGAATTCCCGCGGGGAAAATGCCAGAAAAAGAATCCTCAGCTTGCTGGACGCAAATCGGGATGGAAGGCTGAGTCCCAGCGAGAAGCAGAACGCGCGCGTCATTCTGTACGGCCATAGCTGGGGCGCCTCGGAAGCCATCGCCGTTGCGCGTGAACTGGATGACGATGACATTCCTGTGCTGCTCACCATTCAAGTCGATAGCGTTTCCAAGCCCCTCCAAAATGACGCGGTCATCCCGGAGAACGTTGCCCGGGCCGCCAATTTCTACCAGCCGGATGGATTTATCCACGGCCAATCCGCGATTCGCGCCGCTGATCCGGCACACACGAAAATTATTGGAAATTTTCGATTCGACTACAAGGCACGCCCGTTTACCTGTTACGAGTATCCCTGGTACAGCCGCATCCTGGTGAAGACTCACACCCAAATCGAATGCGATCCCATTGTGTGGAACCAAGTCGAGGCGTTGATCCGGTCCGACTTGCCCCCGACGACCGCGAACAGCTCAGGGCCATAACGCTCCATTGGATTTATTGTGCGGACCAATTGCGGAGACTTGCACGGCATCCCATCGCAATGCCCTCCCTAAAGGCTGGCCTGACTCTGTTCCCGTCCACGGCTTTTAGTCATGAAGGACAACACTAAGCAGGGAATCGTTTACTTGAAGCCCGCCGTCGTATCCGATGAATCCCAGCTTTTCAAATTTCTTCATGAAAAAATTGACGCGCGAGCGCGTGGTGCCGATCATCTCCGCGAGTGTTTCCTGGGATATTTTGGGAAGGACCCATTGGGGCTTGTCTTTCTTGCCGTAGCGGGCAAGCAGTAAGAGGGTTCTGGCCAGCCGCTTCTCGCTCGAATTGAAGAGTTGATCGATTAAATCCTCTTCGATCCGGATATTGCGCTCCAACATGTAAGTGATGAAGTGGTCTGAAAGGGCGTGCTCCGCGTGGAGCACGCGGGTCATTTCTTCAATGCTGATGACGAGCAGCGTCGAGGGCGCAGTGGCCGTAGCCGTCGCCATGCGCACCGGTTGCCCGGCCAACCCGCCCTCGCCGACGAAGTCCCCTGGCTTCAACATGGCCACCACGGCTTCCTTGCCGGTCTTGGAGACGACGGAAAGCTTCACGGAGCCTTTCTGAATATACATCACGTTCTTGCAGGCATCTCCCTGGGAGAAGATCGTGTCCTTCCGCTGGAATTCCACGATGGTCCTTGATACGCCGGCGGATTCGAGAAACGCCTGAGCGTTGAAAACGGCGTTTTTCTTGGTTCTACTTAGGTTGTTTGTCTTCATGGCGTTTTCGTCCCGGACGTAAAAGTTGCATTCGTCCCCGTTCCTTCCATACAAAGGTTAGCATGCACGCGGGGCTTCGTCATTCTCAATGCCCCTGGTCCCGTTCTTCGTCTGCATTATCGCCGCTTAGGAGTTCGCAATCTTGAAAAGGTGCAAAAGAGCACAGACACTCGCGTTGATTGCTCTCATGATGTTACTGCAAAAGGATAGATAGGGAAGGCAGGGACCATTCCGAAAGGCAGGATTTACAAGTTCACCTTCGCTTCCCGCCGTTCCAACGCTGAAATCGCAATGTTTCCCCGGAGAATACCATATGCGTTTTGCACATCGTTATATCATTTCGCTTTTCCTGGCCGCCGCTATCGCAGCGCCCCTGGCGACTTTGGCCGCCCCCGCACCGAATGACGACGGCGTCCAGGTCCGAGTCTATGATTCCAACCACAAGGACTACCACAACTGGGACGATCGCGAGAACAATGCCTGGGGGGTCTACCTGACCAACAATCACAAAAAACCCCATGAATTCTCCAAGTCCAGCAAGAGAGAACAATCCAATTACTGGAATTGGCGCCATTCCCATCCCGACCACGACTAGCGAAGGAGAACCAGAATGCTTTGGACAATTTTCGTCGTCTTGCTGGTGCTGTGGCTGTTGGGCATCGTCACCTCGTACACGGTGGGCGGCTTCATTCACATCTTGTTGGTCCTGGCGGTAATTACCTTATTGATACAGATTTTTCAGGGCCGAAGGAGAATTTCTTGATAATGGGGAGAAACGGATGAAATCGATTAGCTTACTGGGAGTTCTGCTCGCCGTTTTTGGGATTTTTGCCCTGGTCTACCAAGGATTCAGCTATACGCACCGGGAAAAGCTCTTCGACGCGGGGCCGATTCACGCTACAAGGGACGATACGCAGCGCGTCCCCCTTCCGCCGATTATTGGAGGACTGGCTTTATTGGGCGGAGCGGCTTTGATTGTGATCGGCGCCCGACAAAAGGCGTAATTCAGCCGCCCAACGATGGTCTGGAGAGGATTCTTGAGCATTGGCTGCCCGGCTGAACGTTTGATTGGAAAGGGCTCTGGAAATGTTTGGTGCAAATCGAAGTTCACCAACTAGCAGGATGATAGTGGAGGATCGCTATGTTTCGTAGATTGACTCTCGGTGTCTGCATTTTTTTCGCCGCGAGCGCTGTGTTCGCCGCGAACAAGGAACAAGAACGCTTGGAAAATTCCGGAACCGTCATGCAGGAAGTGTTGGACATACCCGACAACATTCCGCAAGACCTGTTGGATAAGGCGGAGTGCATCATTGTTTTCCCATCCGTTCTAAAGGCTGCCTTCGTTTTCGGCGGAAGCTACGGCCGCGGAGCCATGGTTTGCAGGACGGGTGACCATTTCAACGGCCCGTGGGGTTCTCCGGCGATGTACGCCCTCGAAGGCGGCAGCGTTGGCTTTCAAATCGGCGGCGAGGCCACCGATCTTGTTCTGCTGGTCATGAACGAGAGGGGCGCGTCTTCCATCCTGGACAGCAAAGTTAAACTAGGCGCCGATGCTTCCGCCGCGGCCGGCCCCAAGGGCCGCGACGCTTCCGCGGATACCGATGCCTATCTTCGCGCGGAAATCCTAAGCTACTCTCGCGCACGGGGCCTGTTTGCCGGCGTCTCCCTTGAAGGTTCCACGCTTCGGCCCGACAATGACGCCAGCGCCGATGTCTATGGCCGCAAGATCACGGCCAGGGAAATCGTGATGGGTGGCAAAGCTTCGATCCCTGAATCCGGACAGCATTTGGTCCGCGTGTTGCAGAAAAGCGCGCCACACAACGAATCGGCAAAAGAATCGAACCGGTAGCCGGGGCTGTGGTTGCGCGTCCTCCAGAATGTAATGTGGCAGAAGGGCCTCGGGCGGTGTTCGACGAGGCCCTGTTCCCGCTGGAGCGCCAACTAGCCCCCCTGTTGATTTTAACTTCGACCTCGAACCAGATGACTCTAATGGTAAGCTAAAAGTCGGATTCATCCCGCCGAATCCGTAATAAGGGCCCGCCCCACTAAACCATGCTAATACACCTAGGGTACGACATAGAATTCAACATTCCGCAGCCTGTAGCGGTTGTGGCGCTTCTGAACGTGCATCCCTCCCGCGAGCCGGACCTGCGCGAGCCGGACGAACTGCGCCTTGAGCCGGCGGTGCCAACCGAATGGTATACAGATCGATTTGGGAACCGTTGCACTCGCTTTCTGGCTCCGCAGGGAACGCTGCGTATTTGGAACTCGACGCTCGTCCAGGATTCCGGCGAAAGAGATCCGGTAAACGAGCAGGCGCGGCAACACCCGGTGCAAGAGTTGCCGTTCGACCACGTCACCTACTTGCTGAGCAGCCGCTACTGCGAAGTGGACCGGATGTCGAACATTGCCACGGAGCTCTTCGGCAATACCGCGCCAGGATGGAGACGCGTGCAGTCGATCGTGAATTGGATTCACAACAGCGTGCAGTTTGGGTATCAATATGCTCGCGCCACCAGGACGGCCCTGGACGCATACACCGAGCGCGTTGGCGTCTGCCGCGACTTTCAGCATCTGGCCATCACATTCTGCCGCTGCCTGCATATCCCCGCCCGCTACGCCACCGGTTATCTCGGGGACATCGGCGTGCCGGCATCCCCCGCTCCCATGGATTTCAGCGCCTGGTTTGAAGTGTACCTGGAAGGAAGGTGGTGGACCTTCGACGCCCGCCACAACCAGCCCCGCATAGGCCGCGTCTTGATGGCCACGGGACGCGACGCTGCCGACGTGGCTATAACCACGTCTTTCGGCATGGCTGAATTAACCAAATTCAGCGTGGTGACCGACGAAGTCCCGGATGTCGCGTTTCCGCAAAATCCACGATGGCACGCTGCTCGTTCGGGCGCCTTCTAATTCGGCGCAATCTCCGGATCAGTCAATGCTCGCGGTATGGTGGCTGACGCGCTTCCCCGTTTCCTCGCGTATCCGCAGGCTTACCGAACGGGCCTTCGCCAGAGTCCAGCATAAAAGGACAAATCTTCGTGATTCAGGTTTCTCGAACGGCGCTTGATGCTTTAGAATTAATCCTGCACGGCGCCACTGTGGGCGTGTAGCTCAGCTGGGAGAGCACCTGCTTTGCAAGCAGGGGGTCGCAGGTTCGAACCCTGTCACGTCCACCAGATTTCCCTAATAAAAATGGGGGTTTCATAGTGTTTTGCTGTTAAAGGCAAAAGCGACGATTTTCATCGTTGGTACAGGTGGGAAGCACGGCGAGCTACGATCAGACAGGGACGTTTCCCGTCATAAGCCGGCCGCCTTGCCAATCGTAGGTGCCACGGCCGCCCGTGTGATGAGACTCCCAGTGCATGAGATTACGATCGCACTACGGCGATCAGCGCCCCAGCGCCTGGATGATCACCCAAGCTCCGGGCGGTGTTAACGTCCCTCCATCTGCAGAGCCCGCACAGGCCATACACGTTAGGATCTCAGACCATAGGGCACGGCAGAAGGCGCCCGGCGAGCTAGGGAAGCCTAGGCACATCGTATCCCCCCTCGTCGTTGAGGTAGTAATCCAAAAAGACCGGTGGAAGCAAGCAAAGATCGAGCGGGGAACGAGGAGTGAGCCGC
>Ga0302324_100002212_pt1 | contig 45651 bp, 41 predicted proteins | sample Palsa_T0_1_FD_201949 | JGI IMG/M metagenome (GOLD analysis project Ga0302324, IMG submission 201949) | Peat permafrost microbial communities from Stordalen Mire near Abisko, Sweden - Palsa_T0_1 | ecosystem: Environmental > Terrestrial > Soil > Palsa > Peat permafrost | place: Sweden: Abisko... | reverse complement strand
CTGCCCAATGCCACTTACTTTTCGAGCATGTATTGCAAGTCATTGATTTCATTAGTGCGCCTAAATGTTGGCGCACTGCGGGATACTGGTTGCCCCCGAACCGAGCAAGCGACTGGCGGCGGGTTCCCCAAAGCGTCCGAGCGTCACGCAATTTTCATCGAAAGACATAAATGCTTGAAAATGTTTTGGTTTCGCCGCAGCGCCTCGAAAAGTAAGTGGCATTGGGCACCCTGCCTGCCGCGCTGGCACTCCTGCCAGCGCAGGCGAGCGAAGCGCGCCTAACTTTACTGAAACGCCAACTGCCCCATATTGCTGGTCTGCCCATCTACCTCGACCGTCACCACCAGTTGCCCGCGCCCCGCCAGCGCCGCCGGCAACGAAACATTCACCTGATCGAGGCCCGCAAACTGCCCTTGCGCGCCCGCATATTGCACCGGCGCGTCCACGTTCCCGATCTTCACGTCCACACCGGACAACGAACTCGCGTGCCGGATGCCCGTTCCATAAAGAATCAGGTACGTAGGATTCGCGCCCGTGCTCACCGCGATCGGCGTCAACGAACACTGGCCCGCCGAGTTGCACTGAAACGTATTGGAGTAAGTGGAGCCGTTCACCGCTTGCGCCACTACCGGCCCGAAACCGGCCGAGTTGACCGAGTACAGGCCCGGCGCCACCGCCGCGATGGTGGCCGTGCCGCTGAAGCTCCCCGGTCCGCCGCTGACGGTGATCGTGGCCACGCCGCTTGCCGTCCCGCTGGGGATCAGGACGTTCACCTGGTTCGGCGAAACGAAGAACAACGGCGCAGCACGTACGACTCCCGCGCTGTCCTGTACGTTCACCGTGACGCCCGCCAGCGATACGGGCAGGGGCAGAGACGACGCCACCTGCGTAGTAGACGCCAGACCGGCGCCATATATCGAAGCGATCGCATCGGGCGCCAGCGCATAGGTTCCGAATGCCGAATTCGTCGCCGCCAGCGCGCCCGCCGGATGTGTCAGCCCTTGCAGCGCCGGCGGATAAGGCGACCCTGCCGGATTCAGCATCACGCCCGGCCGCGGCTGCTGCGTGAAATCGAACGCATCGGTCATATCCAGGGCGGTATTGTCCCGTCCCGTCATCGGGATCACTCCGAAGCGCTCCTCAACGACCCGCAGCCACGATTCGAAGGAATATGTCCGGTGGTCCACGTACCCTTGCCGCGAATACGGGCTGATCACCAGGCCCGGCACGCGAATCCCCATCCCGTATTGATCCACGTTGGGCGGCGGCACGTGGTCGTAGAAGCCGCCCCAGTCGTCCCAGGCAATGAAGATCGCCGTGGTGTTCCACTGCGGCGAACTCATCACCGCATTCACCAGGCCGGTGACGTAATTCATGCCGTCCGTGATACTGCCCGGCGGATGTTCGCTTTGCGCGCTGTTGGGAATCACCCAACTCACTTGCGGCAGCGTCCCATTCATCGCATCGGTATAGAACTGCGTGGCGTCGGTCAGCCGCGCGAACTGCGTAGGATTATTCTTCACCATGGGGAAGGCCGGCAGCGGATTCCAGAAGGTGTAGGTGGTCTCGTCCACGTCGTCGTCGCCATCGTTCAAATCCGCGGCGCCCGCCGCCCCGCCCCGGTTCACGTAATACCGCCAGTTGATTTGGCCGCTGCCCAGCAGCAACGTAATCTCGGGAAAGCCGTATGACGCCGGGAACCCTTGCGTCATGCTGTTGACGTAACCGCCGCTCTGCGCCGCCAGCATATAAAGGTGCGCCGGCAGGCTGTAGGAAACCACCGATTCGAACAGCCGGTCCTGCAGCACGTACAGATTGGCGTAGCTCCAGTAGTTGGGTATTTCGTGGTAGTCGTGCCAGCCCATGGCATCGCCCTGGGAACCCGCCAGAAATCCATCCATCAGGCCCCCGTCGATGCATGCCAAGGCATTCGCATTGTCATGGAGACCGCCTTGATTGATGACATCCGTGTCGTGGTATGGCGCCACGCACGGGCCCGCCGTGGCGGGCAGGCACACGCCCGGAGGAAGGCCCTCCACGCCCGGATAAGTCCCGAAATAGTGGTCGAAGGCGCGGTTTTCCTGCATGATGAAGACGAACTGCTGAATCTTCTCCAGGCCCGGCGGAGCCGTTGGAGGCGGAGACGGCTGTGTCCGGACCGGCTGCGGTATCAGCACGGCGGCCACAACCAGCGGGACGAGCGCGCAACCCGCGCGCAGCCAAGTCTGCAGAGGCATTTTCTTCAACTCCCGGTATGAGCCTCAGTATGGCGTGTTTCCGGCGCGGGGCGCAAGGGCGCTGTGTAAATGTTTGTAAGTTTCAGCCCAGACCGAGGCTGATTTTGATTTCCAAAACGTTCCGTAATCAACGCATGAAAACTCCGCCGCGATCCGGCGGTCCAGCTCTGCGTCCGCCGCGTATCCCGCGGCAAGCTCCTCATCCAGCTTCTTGCCCCGCAGCAGCGGCGCCCACCCCACTATGTTGCTTACCGCGAGCGGGCGGCCCTTACAAAGTCGCGAACCCGATTCTTCGTGAAATCGGAGGCCGAGAATCCCGCAAGGATCAGTTGCAGGAACTGCGTGCGTCGCGTCCACATGCATCTTGGCTCTTCCGCACCGAAGATGCGCTTCCAGTTTCTCAACGCTCATGATCTCAGCTTGCCCATAACTGATGCATGTGTCCCATTTCAAGAATGGATGCTCCGCTGCGCAGAGTATCACCGTCTGATCCTTCGCGCCCCTTAACCACGCGAAGCTGGCTATGGCGAACGATCCCTCACTACCGGGTTCCGTAGCGATTATCCACAGATGCTCGCGCTGATTCTCGTCATTCAAAGGGAAGAGGAATGTTTGGCAGGCGTGGAAAGTCACGGCCTATGCCACGAGGCTAACCGCGGCCCTCTGCTTTTCAACCAACGCTTCTATATGGGCGGCTTCGTCCTCGGACAGATCTAGTGCAGCGATGATATCGGAAATATCGATCGGCGACGAGCTTTCGCCAGGATCGTGCCATTCAGGGAAATCTCTGTGGCATTCATCAGCCAACGCAAATTGATCCTTTTTGCCATGCGCGGCAAAGATCTCCTCTATGATCTTTTCTTCGACGCGCGATAATTCCGACGTGCCGGGGTCCAGCCGAAGCGCTAAGGCATACGGATCGGCGGTTCGCTCAATGTGAACCGACCAAAACGTTGGATGCGCGTTTGGATTCAGGCTGGCCTTGATGCGGTCGTAAATATTGCTGGTGACCGGCCCGTGCTTCATTGAAACGTAGTTGTCGGTCGTGACCGAAAGTCCGCACCTTCGGAAAGCCTCGCGGTCGGCCCTGTATAGCAGCTTAATCAAGGCCATGTAGTTCAAGGGACCCGCCGCCAGCTTCATAAACAACGCCGCCGCCTGGGTCGCTTTCACTTCGTCAAAGGCCAATTTCATTGCTAACCCCATTATGGCACAGCCGCCTATCTTACGTGCCCAAATCGTCTTGACGCATCTTCATTGGACAGAGGGAACACCGTTTACAGGGCGCGCCAGTTCGAAGCTTTTTCTCAGCAGCGGTTCAATGGCCGCTCCCGCCCCCACGCGGGCGGCGACGTGAGTCACACGGTTCGAAAACAAAGTTCCTCCTCCCATCCCCTGTTTTCCCAACCGCTTACAACGGGCCGCCCACTTCCCGCCCCGGACCGAGCCCCCTGACCATGTTACTGTCTAATCGAGAGATCCCGCCAGTCCGCGCCAAACTCTCCGACTCCCTGAAGGCTATGGACCGCATGATTCCTGTGAGTGTGAAATCCGGCTCGGAAATCGGGGCCATCATCATCCGCCACGCAGCCACGTGCCCGTGCCGTACTCCCGGTGCCACCGTTAAGATTGGCTTCGTAGTTTTTTTGCAAGCATCAGTAAACAAGTAGCTTATTGGCTTTGTTCCGACGGAAAATGAGTTTATGCCTACTGCCTTCCTCGATTTTGCCGTCCAGCCCGGAACCGCGGGCGCGCCCCTGCGGCGCGTGCTCCGCCGCACAAATGGCATAATGAAACCGGAGGTCTCCCTTTTGGCAAGCCCCACGTTGTCGCTCGAACAAGAGAAAAACCCCTGGCTGGCCGCCGAGGCCCGCTTTGACGAAGCCGCTACCCGCCTCAACCTGGACGACGGTCTGCGCAAGGTCCTTCGCACCTCCGCCAAGGAAATCACCGTCCATATCCCCATCCAGCTAGACGATGGCCGCCTCGAAGTCTTCACCGGCTACCGCGTCCAACATTCCATCGCCCGCGGTCCCGGTAAAGGCGGTATCCGCTTCGCTCCCGATGTCACCCTCGACGAGGTGCGCGCCCTGGCCTCCTGGATGACTTGGAAATGCGCCGTCGTTAACATCCCCTTCGGCGGCGCCAAAGGCGGCGTCATCTGCGATCCCAATCTCCTTTCCATGAGCGAACTGGAAAGACTCACGCGCCGCTACACTTCCGAGATCATGGAATTTCTCGGCCCCGAGCGCGATGTGCCCGCGCCGGACGTCAACACCAATGAACGGACCATGGCGTGGATCATGGATACCTATTCCATGCACGCCCGCCACACCGTCACCGCCGTAGTCACCGGCAAGCCCATGGCTCTGGGCGGCTCGCGTGGACGCCCGGAAGCCACCGGCCGCGGCTGCCTCATCGTTTCGCTCGAAGCCCTGAAGCGTTTCAAGAAGCCGCGCACCGCCACCACCGTCGTCATTCAAGGATTCGGCAACGTCGGCGGCATGGCCGCCAAGCTGATGGCCCGCGAAGGTTTCAAAATCATCTGCATCGTTGAATATGACGGCGCGGTCTACAATGCCAACGGCCTGGATACCAGCGCCCTCTCCGACCATCGCGCGGAGACCGGATCCATCCGCGACTTTTCCGGCGGCGAAAATATCGACCCCGCCGAAGCCATGTTCCTGCCCTGCGACATTCTGCTGCCCGCCGCGCACGAAAACGTGATCACCTCCCAAAATGCCGACAAGCTCCAATGCCGGATTCTCTGCGAGGGCGCCAACGGTCCTACCACTGCCGTGGCCGACCAAATCCTGGCCGACAAGAATATCTTCGTCATTCCCGACATTCTGGCCAATGCCGGCGGTGTCACCGTGTCGTATTTCGAATGGGTGCAAGATCGCCAGGGCTTCTTCTGGAACGAGAAGCTGGTGAACGAAAGGCTGCAGGAAATCATGGTGGATAGCTTTCTTTCGGTGGTCGACTTCGCCGAAAAACACGGCGTGAACAACCGCACCGCAGCCTATATGCTGGCCCTCGACCGCGTCGCCGAAGCCATCCGTCTGCGCGGGATTTATGCGTAGGGTGGCGCCATGCGCCGCCAATCGAAATGACCCCCGATCCCTCCACCCCGCTGATGCGGCAGTACAACGCCATCAAACAGCAGGTGCCCCACGCCCTCCTCCTGTTCCGCCTCGGCGATTTCTACGAGCTCTTCTTCGAAGACGCCATCCTCGCCGCGCGCGAACTCGAAATCACCCTTACCTCACGCAACAAGGAAAAAGGCGCGCCCATCCCCATGTGCGGCGTCCCCTATCACGCGGCCGAAGGCTACATCGCGCGCCTCATTCAGAAGGGTCACCGCGTAGCCATCTGCGACCAGATGGAAGATCCCGCGGTCGCCAAGAAACTGGTCAAGCGCGAAATCACGCGCGTCGTCACGCCCGGCACCGCCACCGATTCGCTCGTCCTGCGCTCCCACGAAAACAACTTCCTCGCGGCTGTCTCCCGGTTCGGCAAATGCGCCGGCGTGGCCCACGTCGATGTCTCCACAGGCGAGTTCCGCGTCACGGAAATGGACGCCGCCGATGTCCAAGCCGCCATCGAACAGCTTGGCGCGCGCGAGGTGCTCTACCCCGCCGACTTGCCGCTGCTCGCGGGCGCCGACCAAGGCCCGCGCTATCTCCGCACCGATCTCGAAGACTGGGTCTTCACCTTCGATTACGCCGACCGCACCCTGCGCGATCATTTCCGCCTGCTCTCGCTCGATGGCTGCGGCCTCGCCAACCGGCCCGCGGCCGTGGGCGCGGCTGGTGCCATCCTGCACTACCTGCGCGAAACCCAGCGCGCCGCCCTCGAACACCTCGACCGGCCCACCTTCTACGACCGCGCCGAAAGCATGCTGCTCGATGCGGTTACCGTGCGCAATCTCGAACTGGTCGAGCCGCTGTTCGCCGGCGAGCGCACCGACGCGACGCTGCTCCACGTCCTCGATCAAACGCAGACGGGCATGGGGGGGCGCCTCCTGCGCCAGCGTCTGCTGCGCCCCTCGCTCGACCGCGCGGAAATCGAGGGCCGCCTGGATGCCGCCGCCGAACTGCTGCAGCAAACCATCCTGCGCGCCGAATTGCGCAAGCAACTCGGCGGCATTCTGGATATCGAGCGGCTGCTGGCCAAGATCACCATGGGGGTCGCCAACCCGCGCGACGTGCTAGCCCTCGGCCGTTCGCTCGAAAAGATCCCGGCGCTGAAAGCGACTTTCGAAACCCAGCGCGCCGCCCGCCTGCGCGACTTGCACGACCGTCTCGATGAAGTCGCCGAAGCGCGCGACCGCATCCTGCAAGCCATCGCCGACGAACCGCCCATCAACTTGGCCGATGGCGGAACCATCCGGGCCGGCTTCCACCCCGATCTCGACGAACTGCGCGACCTTAGCCGCAATGGCCGCCAGGTCATCGCACAGATCGAAGCCCGCGAGCGCGCCCGCACCGGCATCCAGTCGCTGAAGGTCCGCTTCAATAATGTTTTTGGATTCTACATCGAAATCTCGAAGGCCAACCAGCACCTGGCACCCGCCGACTACGAGCGCAAACAAACGCTGGTCAACGCCGAGCGCTTCACCACGCCCGAGTTGAAGGACTACGAGCGCAAGATCCTGGACGCCGACGACAAAATCCTCACGCTCGAAAAAGAGTTGTTCGCCGAAGTGCGCAAATTCGCCGCCGCGCACGCGCAACGCATCCGCTCGACCGCCGCGGCTGTCGCCGAAATCGATGTCACCGCCGCCCTCGCGCAAGTGGCCGCCGAGAACCGCTACGCACGTCCTGCGTTTTCCGATAACGGCGAGATGCGCATTATGGCCGGACGCCATCCCGCGATCGAACGCCTCGAACAACAGGACGCCGGCCGCTTCATCCCCAACGATCTCTACCTGAATGCCGATACCGACCTGATCGCCATCATCACCGGCCCCAACATGGGCGGCAAGTCCACTTACCTGCGGCAAGCCGCGCTGATCGCCATCCTGGCGCAAATGGGTTCGTTTGTTCCAGCCGATTCCGCCGTCTTGCCGCTCACCGACCGCATCTTCACGCGCATCGGCGCGTCCGACAATCTGGCGCGCGGCCGCTCGACATTCATGGTCGAGATGACCGAGACCGCCGTGATCCTGAACACGGCTACGCCGCGCAGCTTCATCGTGCTCGATGAAATTGGCCGCGGCACCGCCACCTACGATGGCTTGGCGCTGGCCTGGGCCGTGGTCGAACACATCCACGCCCGCACGCGCGCCAGGACGCTCTTCGCCACGCACTATCATGAGCTCACCGAACTCGCCGAACAGCTTGACGGCATCCGCAATCTGAGCGTCTCCGTGAAAGAAGCCGGCGACCGCATCATTTTCCTGCGCAAGGTCGAACCCGGCAAAGCCGACCGCAGCTACGGCATCGAAGTCGCGCGCCTGGCCGGATTGCCGTTGCGCGTCATCGAGCGCGCAAACGAAGTGTTGCGGCTGCATGAGCGCACCGAACACGTGGTCAGCGAAGAGCTTTCGCCGGCTCCTGCGCAGCCGGTACAGATCCAGCTCTTCGAACCGCTCAACTACACCATCGCGGAGCGCATCCGCAATCTGAATATCGATGAGTTGCGGCCCGTCGAAGCCTTGCGTCTGCTTTCGGAATTGCAGGACGAATTGAGGCGCCAGTGCGTGTAGCCGGCGTCATGAGCGGTACGTCGCTCGATGGCATCGACGTAGCCATCGTCGAGAGCCACGGCCGCCGCATCTCCACTATCGGCGTCCAATCCACGCCCTACTCCGAGGCGACCCGAAGCGCCATCCTGGACGTGTCGAGCACCACCACGACCGCTCGTGAAATCGCGCGCCTGAATTTTCAGCTCGGCGAACTGTATGCTCGCGCTGTACAGCGCGCCTGCCGCCGCTACGGCCCCGTAGCGCTCATCGGCTGCCACGGACAGACCATCTATCACGAAGGCGGCGTCTGCACACTGCAAATCGGAGAGGCGGCCGTGATCGCGGAGCGCACCGGAGTGCCGGTGGTCTCCGATTTCCGCCCGCGCGATATCGCGGCCGGAGGCCAGGGTGCGCCTCTGGTTCCCTTCGTCGACTGCCTGCTGTTCGGTCACACGCGCCGCACCCGCATCGCGCTGAACATCGGAGGGATCGCCAACATCACCGTGATTCCGTCGGGCGCTGCGTTCGATACCGGCCCCGGCAACATGGTCATAGACGCCCTCGTGCGCGAGCACACCGGCGGCCGGCAGAACTTCGATCGCGGCGGACGCATGGCCGCGCAAGGCAATCTGAATCGTCCGTTGCTCGACGCCTTGCTGGCCGATCCATATTACCGCCGCCAGCCACCCAAGTCCGCCGGCCGTGAACAATACGGCGCGGAATTCGTGGCACGCCTGAAGCAGACCGGCCTGCCACTCCACGACCTCATCTCGACCGCTACCGTGCTCACCGCCGCCACCGTCGCGCTGGCTGCCGCACCCTTCTGGCCCGACGAACTGATCGTCTCCGGAGGCGGCGCGCACAATCCGCAAATCCTGTCGCACTTGGCGGCCTTCCTGCCCGGAGTGGCGCTGGCCACCTCGGCGGACTACGGCATCGACGTGGATGCCAAGGAAGCCATCGCCTTCGCCATCCTGGCGTACCAAACTTGGCGCCGCCGGCCGTCCAACCTGCCGTCGGCCACGGGCGCCCGCCACCCGGTCATTCTCGGGAAAATCAACTTCTAACGGGTGGCCGCGCCTCCGTCTATTCCTCGCGGCGCAATCCGCCGATAAGGTAGAAAGGGGCCAACCCATGAGTCCAAGCCCTCCCGTTCATTGGAGTTCAACCACGTGCGCTTATTCCCGGCGATTGTTCCGCTCGGCTTGCTGTTGGCCGGCCGGCTGGCCTGCGCGGGCCCCGAGCTTACAGTCTTGACGCATGCGCGAGACGTCCGCAACCTCTCACCCGAAGAGGCGCGCCGATCCTACCCCGTGCATCTGCGCGCGACCGTTACCTTCGTGGACACGGGTCCCGGCGAAGTGTTCGTGCAGGATGAAACCGCGGGCGTCTTTGTGTTCGAGCACGACTCGGTAAGCGATGCGCCGCTGCATGCCGGACAGGTCGTGGACATTACCGGGTTTACCACGCCCGCGGACTTCGCGCCTTCCATTACCAAAGCGCACCTGAAAGTACTGGCTATGGGGCCTCTGCCGAAACCCAAGCGGCGGCTGTTCGAAGAACTGGTGGGGGGCAAAGAAGATGGGCAGTGGTTTGAACTGGATGGCGTAGTGCGCTCCGGCCAGATCAGAGGAAACCGGCTTTTCCTCAGCGTGGCTACTGTAGGCGGCAGCTTCGTGGCGATCATGCCGGAGTTCCCTGCGGATTGGAACCGAAAATTGGTGGATGCCCGAGTCGCGGTCCTGGGCGTGCTGGCTGCCGTATTCAACGAGCGCCGCCAATCGGCGGGTGTCCGCGTGTTTGTGCCCGGGTCCGATTTCGTGCGCATCCAGGAGACCGCTCCGCCGGACGTCTTTCATTTACCGGAAGAGACCGCCATTTCGGTGGGCCGGTTCCATCCCCTGGAGCAACTGTCGAGACGCATTCGCGTGCGCACCTCGGTTATCGCGCTGGAGCCCGGTATCGCGATGTATGTGGCCGATTCCACGGGCAATCTGGAGGTCCAGCCAATTCCAGGGTGTGCGGCGGAACCCGGAGACCTGGTCGACGTAGTCGGATTTCCAAGCGTGATCGAGGGACGACCCGGCCTGCAGGATTCGCTTTGCCGCAAAGCCGGGCGTGGCCTCCCTATCGCCGTCGTTCCGGTGCAAGCGCAGGACGTGATTCCGCCGCAAGTGCACACCGACCCCTCCGGCTATGGCTTCGCCGCCGGCACTCGTTACGACGGCAGTTTGGTTCGAATTGAAGGGAGCCTGCTGGGAAGTTCGGATCATCCCGAAGCCGTGACTCTATTGCTCAAATCGGCCGAGCGGAGTTTTACCGCAACTCTTCCCAGCTTCGCGGGGCGGACGCTCCCGCATTGGGAAACCGGCAGCCGCCTGCGATTGACCGGGATCTGCCTCATCACGTACGATCCCTACCACCGTGCCCAATTCTTTCGCATCCTGCTGCGCAGTCCGGATGATGTCGCGGTTCTGGCGCGGCCCTCCTGGTGGACCCTGCGGAATTCTATTTGGACGCTGTGCCTGCTGGCCATGGCTTGCCTAGCCGGCACCGCGTGGATTTCTGTGTTGCGCCGCCACGTATCCCTGCAGACGCGGCAACTGCGCCTGGCGAACGAACGCTTGATGGAACTGTCCACGCGCGATCCCCTGACATACGCTTTCAATCGGCGCCACTTCGACCAGGTTCTCGAATCCGAATTGCAACGAACCGTGCGGTCCGGCCGGCCTTTATCCCTGGTTATGGTCGATATCGACGAGTTCAAGTCTCTGAACGATGTCCTCGGCCATCTGCAAGGAGACGACTGTCTGATCCGGGTAGTACGCGCCCTGGAGATGTCGGCGCAACGCAGCGCCGATCTGGTTGCGCGCTACGGCGGCGAAGAGTTCGCCATCATTCTGCCGGAAACGGATCGGGACGGCGCGCTGCGGATCGCGGAATCGATGCGGGCTGCCGTCGCGTCGCTGGCCATGCCGCATCCGGGTACTCCGCTCGGCCGCCCGGTTACGGTCAGCGCGGGCGTTTCCACATTTCAACCGCCGGGCGAAGCTTCCGCGGCGCGCATTATCGAGGCCGCCGACCGGGCGCTTTATAAAGCCAAACGGCTGGGCCGGAATCGCGTTGTGGGCAGGGACCCCCGCATGCAGCCCGAAACCATTACCGCAGCCTGAGACGAACAAAGATATTGCCGCCAACGGGATGGTTCCCGTAGTAAGGCTTGATCGGGTCCGGCAGGGTATACGCGGTGAAGTTGGCGCCCACTCCGGTCTGCACGTGCCGGAACAATTCCACATCGCGCGTGTAGCCGATGGTATAAGCGCCAATCCGGAAAGTGCTGCCGTAAAGCACATCGAGTTGCTCAGCGAGGACCGGCTGATTGCCGAACAGTTCATCCTTATCCACCAGCTCCCACCGGCCGGTGATCCAGTTCTTGCGGCGGATCGGCAGGGCGGATTCCGCCAGGTACGAGTTCAGATTGCGGAAGGTGGCGGTCGAGTGGTTGCGGCCCCAAATCGCGCTGGACGACCACGCCGCGCCCTGCATCGGCCGCGTGTAGTGCAGCGATGCAGTCGTCCGCACTTGATCTCCCGGCTCCAGCGCTTCGGGGTGCGCGAGCCTGCCCGCCGAAACCTGCGCCGCCCAGTTATCCGACGGGAAGAACCACAGCCGCGCGGACCACGAGTCGATCGGGCCTTGCTGGATAATCCAGCGATTCTCGCCCGGCTCCGCGCCATGGAAGCCGCTGGCTTCCAGCTTAATTTTCTCGTGCGAGATGCCCAGCGTCACCACGTCGTCGGCGATGTGCGTGGAATCCTGCCAATGATGCGAGATGGGCGCTTCGGGCAGTTCCGCCGCCGAAGCGCGGTGCGGATACGCGACCGGTCCCAGCGCCGGATCGCCAACCGGCGCGACGTAGGCATCCACGACAGTGTCTGCGCTGAATTGATACACGTAGTGGAATCCCAGCGCCATTATGAAATTGTGCGGATGCTGGGCGTCGGTCAGCGGCAGGCCGTATGCCGTCTCTCCGGTCTGAAACAGCAGCGGATAGCGGCGGTCCGTGATGGTGGCGGGCTCCAGGCTGAGCATCAGTTCCGCCTCGAACGCGCCCTTCGCGCCCGCACGATGTTCGGCGGACGCCATGGACCAGTTCGTGGAATACAGCTTGTCGCCGCCGCGCGGTCCCGATTGCTGGATATCGGATACGAAAGCCGTTCCCATGAACGTGGCGCTCCAGTTTCCGAACTTCGTCATGAGCATGGGCATCGGATATGCCGCGGGATTCGCGGACGTGCCCGAAGCCAGGCCCATGAAGTACATGCCCGGGTCCTGGGCAAGCAGCGTGCCGGCCGCGCACGCGGCGACAGTTAAGACACAACTCGGACGAAGGTTCATGACTCTCCTCAGGCAACTACCGGGCCGCGACCGTTAGGAAGCGGTTCAGATGCGGAGAATCGGGCTAGGTGGAGACAGGGCAGGTAAGCTGCGCGCACGCGCACGGGGTCGCAAAGGAAGCACGACCGCCGAAAGCACCGCAACGTTGCCGAGCGCAACCGGGGGCGCCGCAAGATGCACGAGACGGGAGGCGGACGCCTCGCGCACCACAACACAATGCGAACACGGTGCGGGGGTCGAATCGGAGTGCTGGCGATGGCAAGGAGGGACGCCCGTGGGTCTGCGTCCGCGCAAAACCCCGCGCACTGGACCCTGGCGAGCACCAGCGCCAAAGCAAACCAAACCATCAGCCTCGCGTGCATCCCGTTGACGAACAGGATACCATGGCAAGGTCGCATATGGACCGCCGTCGATTCCTCCAATCCGCTGCGCTGTCCCCCGCCGCCTTCGGCATCTGCGGCGGCGCGTCCGCCCGTCCAGCCATCCGCATAGAAGAAGTCCGGTTCTCCTACGAAGACTTCCGCTACCGCACGCCTTACCGCTTCGGCGCGCAAACGGTGGACCGCGTGACGCTGCTGAACGTCGATTGTGCGGTCTGCACCAGGACTGGCCGTGTGGCGCGCGGCTTCGGCTCGATGACCATGGGCAACGCCTGGTCCTTCCCGTCCAAGACCATGTCCTACGATACGACCCTGGGCGCCATGAAAGCCTTGGCCGCGCGCATCGCCAGCATTACCGGCGGTTATGGCGAGCCCGGCCACCCGGTGGATATCAACTGCGCGCTGGAGCCCGCGTACCTCAAAGCCGCCGTTGCAGTTTCGAAAGACCTGCAGCTTGCCGAACCCATTCCGAAGCTGTGCACACTGGTGACCGCCAGTCCGTTCGATGCGGCCATCCACGACGCCTATGGCAAGGCGCTGGGCCTGAGTTGCTATCTGACTTACGGCCGCGATTCGATGCCCTTCGACCTTTCGCACTACTTAGGCGCGGATTTCAAGGGCGAATATCTGAGCCGCTACGTGCTGCCGAAGCCTGTGCCGCGCATGGCCTTGTATCATTCGGTGGGCGCCTCGGACCCGATCGTGGCGTCCGACGTTCGCGCCCGCATCGGCGACGGGCTGCCCGAAACGCTGCCCGAGTGGATCCGCTACAACGGACTGCGCCGCATCAAGATCAAGCTAGCTGGGAACGATCTCGCCTGGGACCTCGCGCGCGTGGCCGGCATCGACCGGGCCACTACCGAAACCCAGCGGGAACGTGGCGTGGCGGAGTGGTTCTATTCGCTGGATTTCAACGAACAGTGTCCCAACGTGGACTACCTGCTGGAGTTCCTGCGGCGCCTGCGGGAGACCGCCGCGGCGGGCTTCGATCGCATTCAATACGTGGAGCAACCCACCGCGCGCGATTTGCGGGCGGATCGCGCAAATGTGATGCACGCCGCGGCCAAGCTGCGGCCGGTGGTAATCGACGAATCGCTCACCGATATCGAAAGCCTGATGCTGGCGCGCGAGATGGGTTACTCCGGAGCGGCGCTCAAGGCCTGCAAAGGGCAGAGCCAGGTGCTGCTGATGGCCGCCGCAGCCGAGAAGCACCACATGTTCCTATGCGTGCAGGACCTGACTTGCCAGGGCGCATCGCTGATCCATTCGGCGGGCTTGGCGGCGCACGTTCCGGGCGTAGCCGCTATAGAGGCCAACGCGCGCGAGTACGTGCCGGCGGCGAACAAGCCATGGGAGGACAGATTTCCCGGCATCTTCAAAGTACGCGACGGCATGCTGGATGCGTCCACTCTGAACCGGCCGGGACTCGGCGCGGTCTGACGGGCGCGCGTCAAATAGTGGCGAAAACCGACGCAACGCTTGGAGGGCGCGCAATTCTGCCCGCAGCCGGCTTTCAGCCGGCTCTGGCCGCCCCCACGATTTAGGTTGCAGTGGGTTTCGACCGTGCGGTGCCTCAATTCCAGACACTCTTCTCCGATTAGTACACACACACCGGCATCCGGCCATTGAGTTTGCGAAGCCGGATTGAGAACAGGCGAGATGCGGGCACGGCCGCAACGCTTCCTTTGGCCCCAGGCGTGCCCTTGGCTGGCTGGCCCGCATGCACCCGCCCCAGCCCTCTCGCCTCGTCCGATTGCTCCCGTCGATGACCGACGCGGCGTTCGCGATGCCGCTGGTCTTCCTGTTCTGCGGAATGAAGGGCGCGCAAACGCTGTTGAGCGACGGCGACACCGGCTGGCACCTGCGCACGGGTGAATGGATCCTGGCGCATGGACGGGTGCCGCGATACGACATCTTTTCCTTTACGCGGTCCGGGCAACCGTGGTTTGCGTGGGAGTGGCTGTGGGACGTGGTATTCGGCTGGTTGCACCTGCATGCCGGCATGGCTGCCGTGGTATTGGCCAGCAGCCTGGTCCTGGCGTTGACCTTCGCGTTGCTGTTCCGGATGGCGCGCCGGTCGAGCGACGCCTTGGTGGCGCTGGCTTTGACGCTGGTTGCGGCGGCCGGGTCCGCCGGGCACTGGCTGGCGCGCCCGCACCTGTGCACCATGCTGTTCACGGTGATCTTTTACTCCATTCTGGAGCTGAGCGAGCGCCAGCCGGGCGTCCAGTGGCGGCTGTGGCTGCTGCCGCCGCTGATGGTGTTGTGGACCAATCTGCATGGCGGCTTCTTCGTCGGCGTCCTTTTGGTTGGGGCCTACGCGGCCGGACAGTTTGCCGTGCTGCTGCGCGATACCGGCGGCGAAGACCGCCGTGTGGCGCTGCGGCGCGGGCGCGTTTATCTGCTTACGGCCGCGGGCTGCGGTGCGGCGACGTTGGTCAATCCCTACGGCTGGCGGCTGCACGCGCATATCTTCCAATACCTGGCGGACGGGTTCTATCGCGGCAATATCATGGAGTTCCAGTCTTTGAACTTTCAGAGCGGGCAGGCGCGCTATTTCGAAATCCTGCTGGCGGCGGGCGCGGCCGCGGCCTTCTGGCATCTCCGGCGGGGGAGGCTGGTCTGGCCGCTGTTGTTTGCGGTGTGGGCGCATTTGGCGCTCTACTCGGCGCGCAACGTGGAGATCTTCGTGCTGCTGGCGGTCCCTCCGGCGGCGGAAGTGTTGTCGGAAGCCTTGCAGAGAGCGCCGGCCGTGCGACTGGCCGCGTGGCTGCGGCGCGGCCTCAATGCGCTGGCGGACTTCACGCACGAATGGAACGCGGTCGATGGCGGGCCGCATTGGCACGCCGCCAGCGCCGCGGCGATGCTGGTGTTGGCCGCGCTGGTATACGCTCCGCGGCCGCCCGCGGCTTACCGCGCGGCTTACGATCCGCAGTCGTTTCCGGTGGCCGCCGCGGGCCGACTGGAAGATGCCGGCCTCTATGGCGGCGTCTTCACGGAAGATCTTTGGGGCGGCTACCTGATCTACCGCGAGTATCCGCGCGGCCGGGTTTTCATCGACGGCCGCAGCGACTTTTACGGCGCGGAGTTCACCGGCAAGTACATCAAGGCCATGGGGGCGCAGGCCGGCTGGGAGCGCTATCTAAGCGCATACGGGGTCGAGACCGTACTGTTGCCGCCGGATGCGCCGTTGGCCGGCGCGCTACGGCAATCCGGCGCCTGGCATTTGATCTATGACGATGGCGTGGCCGTGATCTTCCGGTCCGCGCACGCCGCACCCTTGCCGTTGCCACCGGCCTCCGCCGCTTCCTCGGGCGGCGACCACCGGGACAAGACCTGATCGGATTCGCCGCATGCCTGCCTATTGCTTCCCTATTGTCCTGCCGATATAGAAGAGGAACCGCACCGGGGCGGGTTTTGAGTTGCCCGAAGAGAAGAGAATCGCGGCCGGGGATCCCGTGAGTGGATACGGCCTGGGAGCGAAGCGTGAATCAACGACTAATTTCCGTTCTGGCTTTTGCCTTCATTGTTTCCGCCGGCGCCAGCCTTTTGCTGTACCGGCTGTTATCCGGCCGCGCGACGACGCAGACTGCCAAGTCGAGCAAACTCATCCTGGCTGCCCGGGATTTGGAGCCGGGCACCCTGATCCGGGACGCGGATCTCCGCGAAGGGGACTGGACCGGAGGCATGCCCGAAGGTGCCCTCCAAAAGAAAGAAGATATCGTCGGGCGCGGCGTGATTTCTCCGATACTGGGCGGCGAACCTCTCATGGAAAGCCGGCTGGCCCCTAAAGGCGGAGGCGCCGGCCTGGCGGCCCTGATCCCAAAAGGCATGCGCGCGGTGGCCATCCGGGTCAATGAGATTGCGGACGTGGCCGGCTTTGTGGTGCCCGGCGCGCGCGTGGATGTACTGGTGTCCGGCAGTCCGCCGGGAGCGGCCGCGGTAGGCGCCGTTACCAAGACCATCCTGCAAGACGTGCAAGTACTCTCCGCCGGCCAGAACTTCCAGAAAGATGCCGAAGGAAAGCCCGTCTCCGTGGCGGTCGTCAATCTGCTGGTCACGCCGGAGCAGGCCGAGATGCTGAGTCTGGCCAGCACCCAGACCAGCATTCAACTGGTGCTGCGCAATCCGCTGGACACCGCCATCGCCAAAACCACCGGCAGCGCGGTCGCGCAATTGTTCTACCCTGGCGCGCCGCTCGCGTGGGACGCAAAAGCGGGGCCGGCCGCGCGGGTGTCCCCCATGCGCCCGATGCCGCCACTGGCGATATTGCCTCCGGCTCCGCGGACGGTTGAGGTGATCAACGGCATCAAGCGAACGGAAACACAGTTCGCCCCGCGCGCGGAGGTAAAGCCGTGACCCGGTGCGGTGGTTGGCTGATGGCATGCCTGCTGGCGGCGGCGCTGCCCGCGGTCCGCGGCAACGATGCAAATATCGTGGAATTGGCGGTCACGGTGGGCAAGTCGCTCATCTTGGACACGCCGGCCGACTTGCGGCGCGTCGCGGTGGCCAACGGCGACCTCGCCGAGGCCCTGGCGGTCAATCCGCGCGAGGTGCTGATCAACGGCAAAGCGCCCGGCGAAACTTCGGTGATTTTGTGGCAACAGGATGGCGCGCGCACCCTCTACAACCTGACCGTGCGCCAGAGCACCACTCGCATCGAAGCTGTCCAAGGACAACTCAACCGGGGACTGCCCGGCCAGGACGTCAGCCTCGACTTCGAGAACGACACGGTTTTTCTGCGCGGCACCGTGAAAGATCTTTCGAGCGCCGAGCGCGCCGCCGGTATGGCGGCCACGCTGGGCAAAGTAGTCAACCTGTTGCGCGTCGAGGTGCCCGCGGCGGAGCCCCAGATCCTGCTCCACGTGCGGTTCGCCGATGTGGATCGCACCGCCACCAGTTCGTTCGGCTTCAACCTGTTGAGCACGGGCGGGAAAACGCTGGGGCAAATCACCACCGGCCAGTTCGGAGCGGCGACACCCAGTCTCTCGGGCAACGCCGTGCAATTTTCGCTTTCCGACGCGCTCAACGTATTCTTGTTCCGGCCGGATTTGAATCTCGGCGCCCTGATCGAGGCGTTGGAGGCTAAAAACCTGATGCAAACGTTGGCCGAGCCGAACATCCTGGCCATGAACGGCAAGACGGCCAGCTTTGTGTCCGGCGGCGAGTTTCCCTTTCCGGTGGTGCAGGGCGGCGCCACGTCCGGCGCCGTGACCATTCAGTTCCGCGAATACGGCGTGCGCATCACCTTTTTGCCGGTGGTGACGCCGCGCGGCACGATCCGCCTGCAAGTAGCTCCCGAGGTCAGTTCGCTCGACTACTCCAACGCGCTGCAATTCGAGGGCTTCACCATCCCGGCGTTGGCCACCCGGAAGGTGCAGACTCAGGTCGAGTTGCAGAGCGGCCAGAGCTTCGTGATCGCGGGCCTGCTGGACAACACCATTACCGATAGCCTCAACAAGATACCCGGCATCGGCGATATTCCCTTGCTGGGTAAGCTCTTCCAAAGCCGTACGCGCACCCGCACCAACTCGGAATTGATGATCCTGGTCACCCCGGAGCTGGTGCGTCCGATTCCGGCCGGAGCGGCGCTCCCCGCTATCCACGAGGACGAGAAATATATGCCGGGCACCGCCGCGACCGCCCCCCGGACTCCCGGCCCGGCAGTCACCGGACCCGTGCCGCGGCCGCCTGCGAGGAAAGACATACCGCTCGAAGAGATGTTGGAGATGGAGAGACAGAAGGCGGCCCAAACCCCGGTGCAGGCCAGTCCGTCGGCTGGAGCCGCGGCCGGAGGAGCGCACTAATGGCTTCCCCCGTTCTCGAACAGATCTCCTCCAAAGCCCCCGCCACGCCCACTACCGTGGGGATGGCGATCGCGTCGCCCGAATTATGGGGGCCCGTGCAGGAGGCCCTGCGCGGTCTGGACGTGCGCGCAGTTATGGAACTGCGCGACCTCCGGAACTGGCCCTCACTGATCGAACGACTGGAGTTTCTGCGGCCGGAAGTCGTGCTGCTGGACATCACCGGCCTGCCGCTGCCGCTCAAAGAAGCGGTGCGCGGCGTCCGCGCCGCCCTGCCCGATTGCATGCTGGTAGCGCTCGACACGACCGCGCAACCGGACACGATTCTGGCCGCTATGCGCGCCGGCGCGAACGAGTTTCTGTACCCGCCGTTGGGCGACAACCTCCACAAGGCGGTCGAGCGCCGGGCTGAAGTCCGTTTCCGGCCACGGGAGAATGGGCGGCCACCGGGCAAGGTGCTGGGATTCCTGTCGGCAAAAGGCGGCTGCGGCGCCTCGACGATCGCCTGCCATTTGGCGGCGGAGCTGGGCCGCCTCAGCGCGCAGCGGGGCGAGCACAGCCTGCTGGCCGATCTGGACTTGCAATCGGGAATTGTGGGCTTCCTCATGAAGGTCAAATCGCCCTACTCGGTCCTGGATGCGGTACGGAATCTGCATCGGCTGGACATCAGTTATTGGAACGCCTTGGTATCGGCGGAGTGGCCCGGCTTGGAGATCGTCGCCGCGCCCACCGGCTATCTTCCCAAGGATCCCGTCTCCGGAGAAGATCTGGGGAAAATCGTCACGTTTGTGCGCGCGCACTACGCCTGGACGGTAGTCGACCTGGGCTGCACGCTGAACCTGGCAACGGTCGCGGTGATCGCGGAAATCGACGACCTATACCTGGTGACCACGCTCGAAGTGCCGGCGCTGCACCAAGCCAAGCAAGCGGTCCGGACGCTGATCGACGCCGGTCTTGGAAACCGGCTGCACGTCATCCTGAACCGCGCGCCGCAGCGGCCGGATGTCACCACCGAGGAGTTGGAGCGCATTCTGGGCCGGCCGATCGAAACCAAGCTGCCCAACGACTACTATGCGCTCTACGACGCTTTTTGCAAGGGCAAGCTGCTGCCACCCGGCAGTCATCTAAGCCGTGAACTGGCGGCCTTCGCCCTGCGTCTGGCCGGCGCGCCCGCGGAGAAGAGCAAGCGCCGGTTCGGGCTGTTCGGATAAAGGAGCGCCGCGATGGAAAACGGATTTCATACTTCGACGCAAGCCGCAGCGGAATCGGGATGGGTGGCGCGGCTTTTTCAAAGCGAATCCTCCACCCCGGAATATCAGCAACTGAAATTCGCCCTGCATCAACAGTTGCTCGACCGCCTCAACCTGGAAGCGCTGTCTTCCATTCCGGGGGAACGCGCGCGCCTGGAGATCCGCACGGCGCTGGTGCGGCTGGTGGATCAGGAGAAGACTCCCCTGAGCCGCACGGACAAGGACCGGGTTATCGAAGAGGTGCTCGATGAAGTTTTCGGGCTGGGCCCGCTGGAGCCTCTGCTGCAGGATCCCAGCATCTCCGATATTCTGGTGACCACACCCCACCTGGTATACGTGGAGCGGGCCGGCAAACTGCACCGCACGCCCGTGCAATTCAAAGACAACGCGCATTTGCTCCGCATTATCGAAAAAATTGTGGCGCAAGTCGGCCGGCGCGTGGACGAATCCACGCCTCTGGTGGATGCGCGGCTGCCGGATGGATCGCGCGTGAACGCCGCCATTCCGCCGGTGGCCGTAGATGGCCCACTGCTCTCGATCCGGCGTTTTGGGCGGCACGCCTTGCGTCCCGAGGACCTGGTGCGCACCCTGACCCTGACCGAGAGCATGCGCCAACTGCTGGAATCCTGCGTAAAGGCCCGGCTGAACATCCTGATCAGCGGCGGCACCGGCTCCGGCAAGACCACCTTGTTGAACGTGCTCTCCGGCTACATCTCGGAAGACGAACGCATCGTGACCATCGAAGACGCGGCCGAACTGCGCCTGCAGCAGACCCACGTAGCGCGCATGGAAACGCGGCCGCCCAACATCGAAGGAACCGGCGCCATCCGTATCCGGGAACTGGTCATCAACGCGCTCCGCATGCGTCCCGACCGCATCATCGTGGGTGAGGTGCGCGGCGAGGAAGCCCTGGACATGCTGCAAGCCATGAACACCGGCCACGACGGCTCTCTGACCACGATCCACGCCAACACCCCGCGCGACGCGGTGGGCCGCCTGGAAGTGATGGTGGGGATGTCCAACGCCAATATGGGCGTGCGCTCCATCCGCCAACAGGTCGCCTCGGCGGTGGATTTGTTCGTACAGGTGTCGCGCTTCAGCGACGGCACCCGTAAAGTCACCCACGTGACGGAGGTCACCGGCATGGAAGGCGAGTTGGTGACGCTGCAAGACCTGTTCGTGTTTGAAAAGAAGGGCATCACGGAAAAGGGGCAAGTGCGCGGCTGCTTCCGGGCCACCGGCATCCGGCCCAAATTCAGCGAGCGCCTGGCAACCTGCGGCTTGATCCTGCCGCCCGGCATATTCGAGACCTCGCAGGAGGTCCGTTAGAGCATGCCCATCTCCCTACCTCTGTTTCTGGTCCTGTTCACCTGGGTGCTGCTGTCCATCGCGCTGGGGCTGAAGTTTTACGAGTGGTGGCGCAAGCGCGAGCTGTCGGCCATGCTGCGGACCGCCGCGGAAGATCCCATCACGGGAGGCGCTCAGTTGTTGCGCCAGATCGCCGTCAAGCGGCCGCAGCTGGAGGTGTGGCTGGAGCGCCTGGCCCTGCTGGAGAAGACCGAGAAGCTGATTCAGCAGGCCGGCATGACTTGGACGCCCGGCGGGCTGCTCCTGGCCATGGGGGGCGGAGCTGCGGGAGCGCTGCTCCTGTCCCTGCTGTTGCCGGCCCTTTTCGCCTTGCCGGGGACGTCCGTCGCGGCCGCCGTCTTTCTCGCCGCGTTGCCCTACTTCTACCTGCGCCGCAAACGCACCCGGCGGTTAGCCGCTTTTGAGGAGCAATTTCCCGAGGCTCTCGACTTTCTGGCGCGTTCCATGCGGGCCGGCCATGCTTTCACGATTAGCCTGCGCATGGCGAGCGAGGACATGCCGGACCCACTGGGGCTGGAGTTTCGCACGCTATTCAACGAGCAAAATCTGGGCGCGCCGCTGGACGTGGCGCTCTATAACCTGGCGGACCGGGTTCCGCTCCTGGACGTGCGTTTCTTCGTCTCGGCCGTGATCCTGCAGAAACAAACCGGCGGCAATCTGGGCGAGATCCTCACGCGTTTGGGACAAGTGATCCGCGGCCGGTTCCAACTGAAGGGCCAGGTCAAAGCCGCCAGCGCGCATGCCAGAGTCACGGCGCTGGTGCTTACCATTCTACCGGCGGCCACCGCGGTCCTGATGATGATGGCGGCACCCACGTATCTGCTGTCGATGTTGCACGATCCGGACGGCAAGAAGCTCATTGCGGGAGCCATTGCGGGCCAGATCGTGGGCCAGTTGGTGATTCGCAGGATCATCCGGATCAAGGTTTAGAAAGGGTTGGACGAATGGCTTTACTGGTTTCCGTGGCGCTGTTCGGATTGCTGGCGACCGCCATCGCCGCGTATGGCTATGGACGTTACGCCAAGCCGGCGCGGTTGCTGCGGCAACTGAACCCCGATCCGGCGGCTCCGGCGACCCTCGATCGTATCGGCCTGCCTAAACAGTCGATGCTGGCGCGCCGCGTCGAAGCCCTCGGAAAGCATGCCCCCATCTCGCCTGCGGACGCGCAGACCACCCGGCGCACGTTGATAGCGGCCGGATACCGGGGGGAAAGCGCCGTGGCCATGCTGTATGGCATCAAGCTGATCCTGGCGGTCGCGCTGGCCGTCTTGTCGATCGTATTCAGGGATAGGATTACATTGAACCCGGTGCTGCGCATCGTACTGCCACTAGCGGCGACCGTCGCCGGATACTGGATTCCCGGTTTCATATTGGAGCGCAAGGTTACCAAGCGTCAAGAGAGGCTGCGCCTCTCGCTGCCCGACGGACTCGATCTGATGGTGGTCTCGGTGGAAGCGGGATTGGGCCTCGATCAGGCGCTGCAAAATGTCGGCCGCGAGCTGGCCGTCGCGCATCCCGAGCTCAGCGAAGAGCTGGGCCTGGTCACTCTCGAGATGCGCGCCGGGAAGCGCCGCGCCGAGGCCTTGCGCAATCTGGCGCAGCGCACCGGCGAATCCGAGCTGCGGAAACTGACCGCCATTTTGATCCAGTCGGACCGCTTCGGCACCAGCATGGGTGAAGCGTTGCGCACGCACTCCGAGTTCATGCGCGTGCGCCGCCGGCAAGAGGCGGAAGAAAGAGCCGCCAAGGTGGGCGTGAAGCTGGTCTTTCCGATCTTCTTCTTCATCCTGCCTTCCGTCCTGGTGGTGGCGGCCGGCCCAGGCATTTTACAGGTTTTCAAATATTTGTTCCCCCTGATGAAGGGGATTCAATGAGAAAGGAGGAACCGCACTATGAATAGCACGATATTTCAGGCCGTCCTATGGCTCGCCGCGGGGGCGGTGCTGGTGCTGCTGGTGGTCCGCCGCCGCAAGCGCAAAAGCATGTAGATGGATCCCGCGCCGAGGGGCAGGCGGTCGCGCCTGCCCACCTGGTTCTTTACAACTTCCGCAGCGGCCCGCTGCGCCTCGCTCGTCTGGCGACTCGGGTACGTCGGTCCCGTCCAGGCTCCAGTTCGGCAACTGCCGCCAGCGCGGCGCTGAGAGGCTGGTGTCTCATAGTGGACATCTTAAACTCTCCGCGCGAGTTTACCTCCAACCACCAACAACGCCCAGTTCCCCTTATAACGGGTCTCGCAAGGCGCGCCGCCCCACCGCTCCAACTCCTCCGCGACCGCCGACGCCTCGTGCCGTTCGAAGCCGCTCAGCAGCGCCATGCCGCCCGGGCAGAGGCAGCGCAGCAGTTCCGGCGCCAGCCGCGCGATGGCTTCCGGGCTGATGTTGGCGGCGATCAATCCCGCCGCTCCCGAACGCACCGCGTCCACGGAGCCGATAAACAGGTTGGGCCCGGCATTGCCCCGCGCGATCGTCACCGCCTCCGGGTCGATGTCGCACGCCCATACCGTCCCGGCGCCCAACAGTGCCGCCGCTTGCGCCAGAATGCCGGCGCCCGTGCCTACATCCGCAACGCAAACGCCCGGCCGCACATAGGTCTCCAGCGCCTCCAAACATAACTGCGTCGTTTCGTGCCTGCCCGTGCCGAACGCCATTCCCGGATTCACCGCGATGCGGAAGCGCCCGGCAGGCGCCGGGTCGTCGAGCCATTCCGGCACCAGGAAAAATCGCTCACCCACCAGCAGCGGCTCCCAGTTCGCCTGCGACATCGCCACATAGTCGCGCTGTTCTTCCCGCCTCCAGCTCACGGCGTGAAACCGCCCGGCCAGTGCGGCCCGGTCCGCATCGTCTTCGAAAAAGGCGCGCAATCCGCCGCCCTCCAGCTCAACGATGCCGGCCGAGCCTTCCGCCCAAAGCTCGGCAACCAGCAGGTCGTTCTGTTCCGGCGGGCATTCTATCTCGATCGAGAACATAGGCGCTCAAGGGCATTCTCGCACGGGCGGCTACCGTGTTTCGCCAATGTTCGTTACCATGTTTTCAGATGGACCGAAAGGATCTGCGGGCGTTGTCCCGCGTGCGGCTTTCGGAGGCTAGGGCTTTGTTGAAGGCGGGACTTCCGGATGGAGCTTATTATTTGGCCGGTTATGCGGTGGAGTGCGCCCTCAAGGCGTGCATCGCCGAGGAGACGCAGCGCTACGAGTTTCCGGAGAAGAAGAGAGTGGATGCCAGTTATACCCACAGCTTCAAAGAACTCATCCGAGTGGCCGAATTGCGAGACGCGCTTCAGGCAGCGCAGGAAGCCGATCCCCTTTTTCGACAGTATTGGATTGATGTGCAATCATGGTCGGAGCAGAGCCGCTATGGCAAGCACTCCCAGGAGAGCGCAACGGAGTTGATCGAAGCCATCGGCGACAGAAATCATGGAGTGATGACATGGGTCAAGCACTATTGGTAAACGTCGATCTGGATACAGGAGCCGAAATCGTTCGTATTGTCGATGAGGCCGGAATAAGAGTGAGCGTCGCCGCATGGATTGTCCTCGATGAGTACGGCGACTGGCGGTTCCTCATGTCTTCGCGGCACAAAGCCTCCGGGCTGGTATTCGATGCCCTTGATGCGGCCGCTTTCCCAGTGCGGAAAACGCCGACCATCTTGATTCTGCCCATGACTGATCCAACCGTCCGGGCCCTGCGCCGTTACTTCCGTCAAAACAAAGACGTGGAGGGTGAGCGCATCGGCGGACAACGATTCGGCAATCGCTGGGTGGAAGACGGTTACGTCTATCGAGTGTCATAAATGAAACTACAAGGCATATTCCCCCCCATCACCACCCCCTTCGACCACGCCGGCAACATCTACGCCGCCAAACTCCAGCACAACATCGAAAAGTGGAACCTGACCACGCTGGCCGGGTACGTGGTGACCGGCTCCACCGGAGAAAGCGTCCTTTTGTCGGCTCAGGAAAGGGTCGAATTGTGGGAGATGGTGGCGCGCTACGCCGCGCCCGAAAAACTTCTGATCGCGGGCACCGGCGTCGAAAGCGTGCGCGAGACCGTGTGCCTCACCAACCGCGCGGCGGAGTTGGGCTACAAAGCCGCCCTAGTCAAGACGCCGCACTATTACAAGAACCAGTTCAACCGCGCCGACGCGCAGACCCTTTATTACCGCGCGGTGGCCGACCAGGCGCGCATTCCCGTGATCATCTACAATTTCCCGCAGGCGACGTCGCTCGATATTCCGGCGGCCGCGGTGGCGGAGCTTTCGCACCACCCGAATATCATTGGCATCAAGGAAAGCTCCGGAAATATGGAGAAAATCATGCAGATGATGCGCGAGTCCCGGCCCGGATTCCAGGTGACGGTGGGTTCGGCGCCCACGTTGTGGCCTTCGCTGCTGATGGGGGCCACCGGCGCGATCCTGGCCTTCGCCAACCCCGCGCCCTATGCCTGCATCGCCATTTGGGAGGCTTACCGTATGCGCGAAGAAGAGGCCGGCCGCGACTGGCAGAACCGCATCGCGCGCGCCGCCGCGCTGGTCACCAGCAAATACGGCATCCCCGGCCTGAAGCATGCCATGGATCTCAACGGCTATTATGGCGGCCCGCCGCGTTTGCCGTTATCGGTTCCCACGCCCGAAGCCAGGCGCGAGATTGAAGAAGCGTTTCTCGACCTGAAGGGATAGACGTTTGCGCGCCCAATCCGTCCTTTACATTCCAATCCCCGAATATGATACGCTAAGTGCTTCATAATGCGTACAGTTGACTTGATCCAGAGAAAGCGCGACGGTGGCGAGTTGTCGCCCGAAGAGATTTCGTATCTGGTGGACGGATACACTCGTGGAGAAATACCCGACTACCAGATGTCGGCTTTTCTCATGGCTGTGTTTTACTCAAACATGACGGACCGGGAAGTTAGCCGGTTAACCGAATCCATGATGCAGTCGGGCGAAACGCTCGACCTGTCCGGGATTCCGGGCGTCAAGGTGGACAAGCATTCCACGGGTGGCGTGGGCGACAAGACCACGCTGATCGTGGCGCCGCTGGCGGCGGCCGCGGGCGTGATCGTGCCGACCATGGGAGGGCGCGGTCTAGGCCATACCGGCGGCACCGTCGATAAGCTCGAATCGATTCCCGGAATGCGCACCAACCTGACCGTCGACGAGCTCAAAGAACAGCTCGCCGCGATTGGACTCTGCTTCTTGAGCCAGACCTCGGAATTGGCTCCCGCCGATGGCCGGCTTTACGCCTTGCGCGATGTAACCGCCACGGTGGAGTCGATCCCGCTGATCGCGTCTTCCATTATGTCCAAGAAGCTTGCCGAGGGTGTGGATGCGCTGGTGCTCGACGTCAAGGTGGGCACGGGCGCGTTCATGAAGAAGCAGGTGGATGCGCGCCGGCTGGCACAAGTGATGGTCGGTATCGGGCGTCGCATGGACAAGCGCGTCCAAGCGCTCATCACGGACATGAACCAGCCGCTAGGTTACGCGGTGGGGAACGCCTTGGAGGTGATGGAGGCCTCGCAGACGTTGCAGAACGCCGGCCCGGCGGATCTGACGCGCCTATGCATCGAATTGGCGGCGCGCATGATTTTCGTCGCCAAGATATCGCCGTCGCTCGAAGAAGCCCGCCGCCTCGCGGAGAAGCTATTGGTGGATGGCTCGGGCTATCGGAAGTTGAAGCAGGCGGTGGAGGCGCAAGGAGGCAATGCCCAGGCGCTCGACAAATTCGAGTTGTTGCCCAACGCTACCGGCATGCGCGAAGTGGTGTCGCCCCGCGGCGGCTATGTAAGCGTAATTAACGCGCAGGATATCGGCCTGGCTTCCAATATGATCGGGGCGGGCCGCGACCGCAAGGAAGACGCGGTGGATCCGGCGGTCGGGGTGATCCTGGAAGTAAAGGTCGGCGAGAAAGTGGAAGCGGGTTCCGTACTATGCCGCCTTTACCACACGAAGGAAGATCGCGTGGAGGAGGCGGCCGAGATGGTCGAGGACGCCTTCCGTATTTCGGCGCAACGGCCGGACGACCGGGAACTCATTTTGGAAGTCGTAAGTTAGGCTTGGGGCAAGTGTCTACACCTGCGGCGGGTCTCCAAACCCGCCTGTGGCGGCGCTGGACTACAGGAACTCTTCAACGGATTTAGCCAACCCAGCCTTGACGGGATTGGTAAGGATATAGCTTTCGATGCGGCGAAACTCCTCTCCATTTCGTACCAGGCGATCATAACTTTCGTCCTGCCAAAACGGCTGCCCCGTGCACTTAATCAACTGATTGACCTGCCGGGCGCTATACCCTTTCAGACTGCACCGAAGAGATGATACGTTGGTATGCGGCGTGAAGAGCAGATGCACATGATTCGGCATAATCACCCATGCGTGCAAATCGCAATCGGCTTGGCCACACTGCTGGATGGAACTGCGAACCAGTGCCGCAACCCGAGGGTGTTTCAGAAGGACGGGTCTGAATATTCGCGCCCAATAGGCAAGCTGCCATAGAGGCGAAATGTAACGAAGAGCGGTTGTCCGATAGCATAAATGTGCGGCAGACGGCGTTGTGGGAAATCCATGATAAATGTACAGTGTCCCTGGCGAACTGATAATCTCAGGCGAAGCGGGTCTGGAGACCCGCTGCAGGCGTGGACGCCCGCCCCACAATCTTGCTTGGCACAAGGAGCCCGCTGATGCAGCGCTTCACCGGGCTGCTGGGCCTCGCCACGATTCTGGCCATAGCCTGGCTGTTCTCCGCCCACAAGCGCGCCATCAAACTGCGCATCATCCTATGGGGCATGGGACTCCAAATCACCTTCGCTCTGCTAGTGCTGAAGACCGACTTCGGCAAGATCTTCCAGGGCATCGGCGTGGGCGTCAACGCCATGTTGAACTACGCCGAGGCGGGCAGCAACTTCGTCTTCGGACCACTCGGCATCAAATCCGGGCCCTTCGGTGTGGTGTTCGCCTTCCAGGTCCTGCCGATTGTCATCTTCATCGCCTCGTTCTTTGCGATCCTCTACTATTTAGGGGTCATGCAATGGATCGTAAAAGGCATGGCCGTGGTGATGCTTAAAGTCATGGGGGCGAGCGGCGCGGAATCGCTCAACGTCGCCGCGAGCATCTTCATGGGCCAGACCGAAGCGCCCCTCACCATCAAGCCCTTCATCGCGGGCATGACGCAATCCGAGTTGTTCACCATCATGACCAGCGGCATGGCCCACGTTTCCGGAGCAGTAATGGCCGCCTATGTGAAAATCGCCGGCGTGAGCATCGAGCATCTGCTAACCGCCGTCATCATGACCGCGCCCGCCACCATCATGCTCGCCAAGATCTTCTACCCGGAAGTGGATAAGCCGGCCACCGCCGGCCGCGTGGAAATCAAGATTGAGAAAACCGCCGTCAACGTGATTGACGCGGCCGCGCAAGGCGCCGGCGACGGCTTGCATCTAGCGCTGAACATCGGCGCGATGTTGATCGCGTTCCTGGCGCTGATCGCCATGCTGAACGGCATTCTCGGCTGGGTACACACGTTGCCTGGCATGGGATGGCTGCCCGGAACCATGCAGCAAATCTTCGCAGTCGTTTTTGCGCCGCTGGCGTGGCTGATGGGCGTCTCGTGGAAGGATGCGCCCACCATCGGCAATCTGCTGGGTACGCGCCTGGTGCTGAACGAATTCGTCGCGTTTCTGCAGCTCGGGCCGCTGAAATCGCAACTCGACCCGCGCTCGTTCACCATCGCCACATATGCCTTGTGCGGCTTCGCCAATTTCAGTTCCATCGCCATACAGATCGGCGGCATTGGCGCGCTCGCGCCCAACCGCAAATCCGACTTGGCGCGGTTGGGGTTGAAGGCCGTGGCCGCGGGCAGCATGGCCAACTTTATGTCGGCTTGTATCGCAGGAATCCTTCTGTAGTCGCTTTATGAATCACGACGCTCTTCAGTTCCTGGAATCGCGCACGGCGCTGCGGCCGCGCGTGGCGGTGGTACTCGGCAGCGGGCTGGGCGCCTTCGCCGATGAGCTCGCGGACCCCACGGAGATTCCATACGCCGCAATTCCGGGCTGGCCCTGCTCGACCGCCGTCGGACACGCGGGCAAGCTCGTTCTTGGAAAGCTGGGCACGCTGGAAGTCGTCGCGATGGCGGGCCGCGTGCATCTGTACGAAGGCTACACTCCGGCGCAGGTCACCTTCGGCGTGCGCGTGCTGGGATCGCTGGGGGTCCGCTCGATCGTATTTACGAATGCAGCGGGCGGCATCAACCTGGCGCTGGAGCGCGGCGGTCTGGTGCTGATTTCCGATCACATTAATTTGCAAGGGTCGAACCCGCTGGTGGGTCCGAATGACGATGCCTTGGGGCCGCGGTTTCCGGACATGTCGGAAGCCTACTCGCGCCAACTGCGCGCGCTGGCGCATGAAGTAGGCAGCGAGCTCGGCATCCGTCTGGCGGAAGGCGTTTACGCGGCCGTGTTGGGACCGAGCTACGAGACTCCCGCCGAGATCCGCTATCTCCGCACCATAGGCGCCGATCTGGTGGGAATGTCTACGGTGCCCGAAGTGATCGTGGCCAATCACATGGGGATGCGCGCGCTGGGCATCTCCTGCGTGACAAACATGGCCGCGGGCATCCTGCCGCAAAAGATCAGCCACGCGGAAGTATTGGAAACTGGCGAGATGGTGCGTGGTACCTTGGTGAGATTCCTGCGGGCGCTGCTGCCCAGAATGGAGATCCCCAGTGGACCCGCTGATTGAAGCCGCTCTGGCCGCACGCGAAAATGCCCACGCGCCTTTCTCTCATTTCCAGGTGGGCGCGGCGCTGGAGGACTCCGCGGGCCGCATCCACACCGGCTGCAACGTCGAAAACGCTTCGTACGGCTTGACTCTATGCGCCGAGCGCGTGGCCGTCTTTAAAGCGGTATCGGAGGGCCTACGCAAGTTCCGCCGCGTGGCCGTGGTGGCGGACACCGATACCCTGACACCGCCCTGCGGCGCGTGCCGCCAGATCCTGTGGGAGTTCTGCGGCGACGTGGAACTGGTGCTCTCGAACTTGCATGGCAAGACCGAAACCTTACGTCTGAAAGATCTCCTCCCAAGGCCCTTCGATGCGTCTTTTTTGTAGCTTCCTGCTTTTCATTTCGGCGCTGGCGGCCGAATCGGCCGATTGGATTTGGACCGCGCGCTATGTTGTCACCATGGACCCGCAACGGCGCGTGATCGAGGACGGTGCGATCGCCATTCGCGGCGAGCGCATTGTGGCCGCTGGTCCGAGAGCTGAAATCGAACAGCGTTATCAGGCCCGCCAGCGCTTGGACCGCCCCAATGCCATTCTGGCGCCTGGCCTCATCGACACGCATACACACGCGGCCATGTCGCTGTTCCGCGGGATCGCCGACGATCTACGTTTGCAGGACTGGCTCGAACACTATATCTTCCCCGCGGAAGCGCGCAACGTGACGCCGGATTTCGTGCGTTGGGGGACGCGCCTCGGCTGCCTGGAAATGCTGCTCTCCGGCACCACCACTTTCACCGACATGTATTACTTCGAGGATGTGGTGGCGGAGGCGGCCAGGGAAGCCGGCATGCGCGGCGTGCTCGGCGAAACCATCATTGGCTTCCCCGTCCCCGACGCCAAGACTCCAGCCGAGGCGCTGGCCTTCACCGAGCGGTACCTCACTCGTTTCCACGACGACCCGCTGATCGTACCCGCCGTGGCGCCGCATGCCATCTACACCAATTCAGACGAGACACTGAAAGCCTGCCGCGCGCTGGCGAACCGGCATGGCGCGCCGCTTGTCATTCACCTTTCGGAAACCAAGCACGAGAACGATGAGTCGCTGGCTAAGCGTCACATGACTCCTACACAGGCCCTCGACGCGCTGGGTGTTTTCAACGGCCGCACCGTGGCGGCGCACGCCGTGTGGGTGGACGAGGCCGACCTGGCGATCCTGAAATCGCGCGGCGTGGGCATCGCGCACTGCCCATCGAGCAATATGAAGCTGGCCAGCGGGGTCGCGCCGGTCACGCGCATGCTGGCGCTGGACCTGGCGGTGGGACTTGGCCCCGATGGTCCGGCGGGCAGCAACAACGACTTCAACATGTTCGAAGAGATGGATCTGGCGGCCAAGCTGCAAAAGGTCACCACCGGGGACCCGCGCAGCCTGCCGGCCGAAGCCGCCGTCGAGATGGCCACCATCCGCGGTGCGCGCGCGCTGGGCATGGAGAAGGAGATCGGCTCGCTCGAATCCGGCAAACGCGCGGACGTGATCTCGATCCGCCTGGACCGCCCCAACGCCGTTCCGATGTACAACGTCTACTCGCAGATGGTCTACGCGCTGAAAGGCAGCGACGTGGAGGATGTGATGGTGAATGGCAAACTGTTGGTAAAGGATGCGCAGCCGCTGACTCTCGACGCAGGGCAGATTGAAGGGAAGGCGCGGGAGTATCGCGAGCAGGTGCAGAAATCGTTGCGCTGATCGGCGTTATCTGTTTTAAGCCGCAGGTGGCACAGGGGCTGGAAACCAGCGTCGTAGGGTTGTCTTTAGCTTCAGAAAAGCCGGATCAATGCAAGTCTGCAGACTGACTTTGGACGCCAATGTCCGAAAAACTGAACTTGACTGGTGCTTCCTGCAAAGCCGCAGTGCCCTTTGCAAGGCAGCCTTTGGATCACTTGGCTTTGCCTGGCCTGGCCGGATCAATCCTTCGTTCCGGAGCCAATTCTGCAGCTCCGGCATCCCGCCCGGCCACCCGATAACCTCCGCTAGGTGAGGCGAATCGGTCCAGACCCAAATCTCAAGCTCCGGATCAATAACGATCGCAACGGCGCGGTCGCTCCAGTGGTTAAAAAGGTGCTTCTCGATGGAGGCTTCCAACTCCTCTCGCGGCCGGAACTCTTTGCCACACCCGTGGCGATCACAGACCGTAAGCCCGTGCCGATAGTTCCTGCTTTGCGCCTGCAGGAGCCTGTGGCCGCTCTGCAGAACACTCGCGGCATCATCCGAGAATTCCCGAAGCTGCTAAAACCCCAAGGCTAACCTCGCCTTGCCAGTCCCGAAGCGCTTGGTGCTCATTTCCGCGCACGATCCGCGTACCGTCCTGCGTCTTAACGAAACACAGTAACTCTTCGTGCTTTGCCATGCTCGGGAGTACGGGCGAATGGCTGGCGACAAGCACCTGGCCCTCGTAAAGCGATGAAAGGGATTCATAAATCGCCTGAAGTGCCGTTGGATGCACGCCATTTTCAGGCTCCTCAATGAGGTATACGCCTCTGAAATCCGGAGCGTATCCCAGCAGCGTCAGCGCAAGCAGGCGCAGCGTGCCGTCCGAAACGATCCAGGAAGGCACCGAGACGCCATTCTCGTAATCGACTACCACGTATCGGTGGCGATCGTCTTCCTTAACAACGGTCCGAATGTCCCTAATGTCCGGCAGCACCGTCCGCACGTGCGCGAGCCATGCGTCGAACTCGTCGGAATGTCCATTTCTGAGCTGCGAAACGGAACGGGCCAAGTAGGAGCCGCGCAAATCGCTAACGTCGCTGGTCGCCGGCGGGCTTGGCCTGCGAAGTTCGTTGATATCGAGTGCGACTGGCGTTATGCCTCCCCTCAGGAGATCCCTAAGCCAGGCTGCGGCTGGGAACTCCGTATCCGCTGGTATCATGTTAAGGGCCGAGTAGTTTCGATGGGGCTGCTCCCGGCCAAATGCGTGCAGGTCGACCTCGCTAACGAACTGGAATACGCTTCCCCGACTGACGGTTTCGACACCGGAGATCCGCCCTGTGTCGAAGTTGAAAACGGTGACCCGCTCCGTCGCAATGTGCAGCTTTTCGGTCAAGGTGTCGAGGCGTAGGACAACTTCGTAACGGATTGTGTCCGCGCAGGAATGAACCGGGGCCGACTTAACGCGGTGACCGTCGGGGATCGACGCTTCGACAGCCAATTCAAAGCGGTCTGCATCTCGTCGCCACACCAAATCGTGAAAGTTTGTGGTGCGTTCCTCGACCGCGGCTTCCAGCCCGGTGGAGACGAGTGTACCGAGGAACGCGATGACGTCCAGAAACGTGGATTTGCCGCTCGCATTTGACCCAACCAGGATCTCAAAGGGGTTGATTGACTGCTCCACCTTGCGCAAGCAGCGATATCCACGGGCTTCAATCCGCTGGAACATTTCCCTCTTCCAATACTAGTCTGTAACAAGGGATCTGGTCAAACCTACCTCTTGCAATCGCAGAAGGTTATTGCGTACCGCTCGGCGCCGACTGGAGGTGGCCCCGCACCCAGCGGACGAGGCGCCGAGCGGATCAAAGGCAAACGTGGCATAATTCGGAAGGACGGCATGGGATCAGCAGGCAGAATCGTTCAACGTAGCCCCGTTCCGCCTCACCGACTCTTTCGCGCCGAACTCGTGGATACGCGATCTCAGTGGCCGGAGCAGCCAATTCCCTACCATGTCCCGCATGCTCGAAGAAATCCGCCAACAGCCCGACGCCCTGGAGCGCACGCTAGCCTCCGAATTGCGCCGCATCGAGCTGTTCAACCTCCGCGTCGCGAAGCGCCGTCCGCGCCCGATCGTGCTGGAGGTGAAGCTGGTCAGCGGCGTCGCGCCGGTCACGCGCGTGCTGGCTCTCGACATGGCGGTGGGACTTGGCCCCGACGGTCCCGCGGGCAGCAATAACGACTTCAATATGTTTGAAGAGATGGATCTGGCGGCCAAGCTACAAGAAATCACAACCGGCGATCCCCGTAGCCTGCCGGCCGAAGCCGCCGTCGAGATGGCCACTATCCGCGGCGCGCTGGCGCTGGGGATGGAAAAGGAGATCGGTTCGCTCGAATCCAGCAAACGCGCGGACGTGATTTCAATTCGCCTGGACCGTCCCAACGCCGTCCCGATGTACAACGTCTACTCGCAAATGGTCTACGCGCTGAAAGGCAGCGACGTGGAGGACGTGATGGTGAACGGCAAGCTGGTGGTGAAGGATGCGCAGGCGCTGACGCTCGACGCGGCGCAAATTGAAGCGAGGGCGCGGGAGTATCGGGAGCAGGTGCAGAAATCGTTGCGCTGACGTGCCATAATCTTGGCAGTGGCAGATGTTCAACTTCTTGGGAAACTTGGCCTCCCTGTTTGGGCTGGTTTTCAGCTTTCTGGCGTTTGTGTTCGCGAAGCGCGTCGGCGGCCGCGAGGGAAGCGCGGGATGATGCGATGCGGCAGTCGTTAAGCGAGTCTATGCATGGCGCTGCGAGAATGGCCAGTGAGATTGTCATGTATGTGAGAGCCGAGAGAAACGAGATGGCCCTTCTCCGAATAGGAGACCTTATGAACCATAACGGTTATCTCAGCGGGCGATGGGGAGACCGGCTGGCAAAGAAATCGAAGGATAGCCTCTTCCGTGCGCAGGGGCTGTTGCGTTCGATGCACCAGCTCCTGGGTGCCGCCGGAGACTTAGGCACGGACGACAAGGCTCGCCTAGCGAGATTTTGCCAGGAGGTCAGCGAAATTCTTAGCTTGGAGCAGGGTCTGGCCACAAAGGCTGCGGGAGTGGGTGACGGCTAATGGTAGACGAGAAAATCATCAAGTTCTTTGAAGGCGTCCTGTCGAAAACAAGAGACGGGAAAATCCCGTGGGGGCCGACGGCGCAAGAGTCTAACTTCATTGCCGCTATCGGCGGGCAATTCTCGCTCTCCATCTCTGGGCCGACGGAGTTCGATTCCATGTTCACGACGGTCCAAGCCCTTGTGGGATCCTCGGTGCCCGGTCAAAGGTATGTCTTAATCCTGCGCGACATGAGTAGTACGATCGCCACGCTAACAGACAGCGAGGAAGGCATGCGGCCGGGCGCCATGCGGGAGCTGTACGAAAGGGCGAGATGGCAGGCCGTTCATGGCGGCGAAAAAATCAACAGGGCGATCGAAGTGCTTCAGACTCTTTAGGGAGCAGCCTCTCAGTCCGCCGCCACTCCCATGTCCCGCATGCTTGAAGAAATCCGCCAACAGCCCGACGCCCTGGAGCGTACGCTGGCCTCCGAACTCCGCCGCATCGAGCGCTTCAAACTCCGCGTGGCGAAGCGCCGTCCGCGCTTGATCGTGCTGGCGGCGCGCGGCACGTCCGATAACGCCGCCCAGTTCGGCCGCTATTTGCTGGAAATCACCACCGGCATCCCCGTGTCGCTGGCCGCGCCCGCGATCCACACGCTCTACAACGCGCGCATCGATTATCGGGAAGCCCTGGTGGTGGCCATCTCGCAATCCGGAGAATCCACCGACACCAACCTGGTGCTGTCGCACGCGCGCGATCAGGGCGCGCTCACCATCGGCATCACCAACGAGTCCGGCAGCGCGCTGGCGCGTCTGGCCGAACATGTCTTTCTGGTGCGCGCCGGCCGGGAGAAAAGCGTGGCCGCCACCAAGACTTACACCGGCCAGGTGCTGATGCTCTATCTGCTGGCCTACGCGCTCGGCGGACGCATCCGCATCGACGACTTGAAGCGCCTGCCGGAACGCGCGCAAACGGCCGTGGAACTGGAGCCCACCATCGCCGAGCTTTCGGGGCGCTATCGCTTCATGGATCATGCGGTAGTGGTGGGCCGCGGCCTGAATTACGCAACCGCTTTCGAATTCGCGCTGAAGATGATGGAAACCTGCTATGTGGTGGCCGAACGGTTCTCCTCGGCCGACTTCCTGCATGGTCCCATCGCCATGGTGGATCCCGATTTCCCCGTGTTCGCCTTTGCGCCTTCCGGTCCCACCTGGAACTCCATGGCCGAAACGCTGGACAAGCTCAACAGCCTCAAGGCGGAGACCGTGGTCATCACCGACGCCGGCAACACCGAAGTGGCGGCGCACGCCACACGCGTGATCCGCCTGCAGCACAAACTCCCCGAACTCTACACACCGATTCCCTACATCATTCCCGCGCAGTTCTTCGCGGCTTGCTTGGCGGAGCAGAAGGGCTTGGATCCGGACAAACCGCGGACTATTACGAAGGTGACGCTGACGATGTAAACGCAACGGCGGGGATAAATCTCCGCGCCGGCTAAAGCCCGCCCTCCAAAGGACAGACCACCTGCTAAACTGGTTTCATTCTGAGCCGAATCGTTTTACCGGGCATCGTCCTGGTGGCCCTGTTTGCCGAGGTCGCGCAAGCCGCCGAACCCGCACGGGGCCAACTCGACGCCAGCCCCACGCTGTTTGCCGTCATGGCCGCCATCAACGCGGCCGGCTACGACACGGATATCGCTTCTCCCAACAACAGCCCGCTCCGCGAAACCATCCGCAAAGAACTGGCGGGCAAGCAGATCCCCTGCCTGCCGGCGCTGCAGGAGTTCTACCGCGCGCACCGGCAGGACGATGCCACCGCGAATCTCAGCCAATACATTTCGTTCGCCCTTTCCGTGACTGGCCCTCCCGCTTACGCACCCAAGGTACGCGCGGTGGAAGTCCCGCCGGACGCCAAGTCGCTTGACGGTTTCGCCCCGCTGCTGGCGAAGTTCTATAGCGAAGCCGGTATCGAAGATCTCTGGAACCGCGCGCAGCCGGCCTTCGAGCAGGCCATCGCGCGCTATCACGAGCCGGTGGCCGCGGCCGTGCTGCAGGTGAACGGCTTCCTGCGCAACGAAACCTCCGGCACCTCGGCCAACTGGTTCCAGATCTACGTGGATTTGCTGGGCGCTCCCAATCAGATCCAGACCCGCAGTTATGGCCGCAATTACTACGTGGTGATCGCGCCCTCGGCCGAGCCGCGCATCCACGACGTAAGGCACGCCTACCTGCACTACCTGCTCGATCCGATGGCTACCCGCCATGACGAAACCCTGATGCGCTCGCGCGGCCTCGCCGACCACGCGCAACGGGCTCAGGCGCTCGACGCATCGTTTAAGTCGGATTACCCGCTGCTGGTGACAGAGTCGTTGATCAAGGCCATCGAAGCGCGGCTGGATAAGCAGCCGGCGCAAGCGAACCAGGCCATGCTGGAGGGTTACATCCTGACGGCGTTCTTCAGCGAGCAGTTGCAGGTCTACCTGAAGCAGGAACAAGCCATGCGGTTTTATTATCCGGAGATGCTCGCGGCCATAAACCTGAAGCGCGAAGACGCGCGCCTTTCACAGATTGAGTTTGTAGCGCAAGCGCCGGTGCGGCAAGTGAAGTACGTGGAGGCGCCCCGGCCTCCGGAGCCGAAAGGCGTGGCCAAGACGCTGGCGCAGGCCGAACAATGCTATACCGATCGCGACCTGGAGGCCGCCCGGCAGTTCTTCCTGAAGGCGCTGGAGGAGACCTCGAACAAGCCGGCGCACGCCCAAGCCTATTATGGCCTGGCGCGCATCGCGGCTCTGGAAAGGAATCCGGAAATGGCCGAGCGCCTGTTTGAAAAAGCGCTGGAATCCGCCCCGGAGCCGCAGGTAAAGGCTTGGGCGCTGGTGTATCTGGCGCGCCTCGAGGACGCGGCCGGCGAGCGGGAACACGCCATCCAACGCTACCGGGAAGCACTGGCCGTGGACGGCGCATCTCCAGCGGCGCACCAGGCCGCCGAAGAGGGCGTGCAGCGAAGCTTTGAGAAGAAATCAAACTAGAGGAGTCATTATGAAGAGAATCGTATTGCGCGGCGCCCTGGCATTGGCAGTGGCCCTGCCGGGTCTGCTGGCGCAACCGGCGCAACCGAAGCCCAAGTCGAATGAGGAACTGGAGGCGCTGAAAACCATGTTTGGCGCGCAAACCCCGGATGCGCGCATCGCGGCCGCCGAGAATGTGCTGACCAAATTCAAAGACACCGACTTCAAAGCCGTGGCGCTCTATTTCGAGGCCGCCTCTTACCGGGAAAAAGGAGACTATGAAAAGACCGTGGTGTTCGGCGAGCGGACCGTCGAGGCCGATCCCAAGCATTTCCAGGCTATGCTGATGCTGGCTACGGTGATCGCCCAGCACACCAAGGAATTCGATTTGGACCGCGAGGATAAGCTGGCCCAGGTTGAAAAATACTCCAAGACCGCTCTCGAATTGCTGAAGGACGCCCCCAAACCCAACCCCAGCTTGACCGACGACCAGTGGGCGGCGGCCAAGAAGGACTTCGCCGCCGACGCGCACACCGCGCTCGGCCTAGGCGCCCTGGCGCGCAAGAAGTTCGATGTGGCCGAAGGCGAATTCAAGTTGGCCCTCGAGGTTGCGGAACGACCCGACCCGGCGAACATGGTACGGCTGGGCAAGGCGTATATGGACGACGGAAAGTACGACGACGCCATCGCGCAGTTCGACAAAGTGATGGCCATGCAGGATATCAATGTGACGGTGAGGCAGATCGCGCAGGCCGAGCGCGTGCGCGCGTTCCAGAAGAAGGGGCCCATCAAACCCGCCGATGCGGCGCCCGCCGCGAACCCGGCGAACCCGGCGCCGCCAAAACCGGATGCCCCGAAGCCCTAGCCCCCTATGCGCGCGGATCTGGACGCTCTGGAGGTCGCCGCCGGCCACCGGTTCGCGGACCGGGAGATCCTGCGCCGCGCGCTGACCCATAGTTCGCACGTTCACGAACAGGCGGTGGCCGGCGGGCCTGCCACGGCGCGCGACAACGAGCAACTCGAATTCCTGGGCGACTCGGTGTTGGGCTTCGTGATCAGCGAGGATCTGCTGCAGCGTCATCCGGAAGCCGCCGAAGGGCGCTTATCCAAATTGAAGGCGCACTTGGTGAGCGCGGCGTGGCTGCTGGAGGCGGCCCAGCGGCTAGATCTGGGAGAATATCTGGAACTCGGCCGCGGCGAGGAGATGAGCGGCGGGCGCGCCAAGAAGACGCTGCTGGTGGATGCGCTCGAAGCGCTGATCGCGGCCATCTACCTGGATGGCGGCATGGAGCCGGCCCGCCAATTCATCCAGCGCTTCGTGGTGGCGCCGGGCCTGTTGGAAGCCGGGATCGACGGCGAGCAGCTTGCACAAACGCTGACCGACTACAAGAGCGCGCTGCAGGAGTTCGCGCAGGCGCGCCGCTTGCCGCCGCCGCGCTACGTGATCGTGCGCGAGCGCGGCCCGGAGCACTCCAAGACCTTCACCGTGGAAGCGCGGGTGGGGCGCGAATGGGTAGGGCAGGCGGAAGGCAATACCAAGAAGAGCGCCGCGCAAAGGGCCGCGCGGGATGTGTTTGAGCGGCTGCAGGCGTCGCCGGCCTGACAGAAGACAGGAGACAGGAGACAGAAGTCAGAATGGCAGGATCCGCGGCGGGCGCATGGCGCCGCCCCACAGGCTGGGAACAAAGCCCGCTGGATTCTCGTTAGGCAAGGTATGAAAACGCTGATCTGTCTTTTGCTGTTGACCGGATTGACCTTGACCGCCGGCGAGCTGACCGGCAAATGGAGCGGCAAGTTCGATATCACTACCGCAGACGGGGAGAATAAGCCCGACTCGGCGGTGATGAACCTGAAAGTGGATGGGACCAAAGTGACCGGGACGGCCGGCCCGAACGAAGACCAGCAATGGGAAATCAAGAACGGCAAGCTGGAAGCGGGGAAGCTTACGTTCGAAGTTCTCCCGGAGGGCGACGAAGACAAGGGATTGCTGGTTTTCGACCTGGTGTTCGACGGCGAGACGATCCGGGGAACTGCGTCCGGGCATGATGGAGATAACAAGCTGTCGGCCAAGGTGGATTTGAAGCGGGCGACGTAATACGGAACAAGAGCGGGCAGCGCATGGCGCTACCCTACTGCGCGCTGGCGTAAGCTAAGGTCTTGCGATCTCTCTATTCCGCCTGGCGCGACACGCTACTGTATTGCATGCAGACGGAGGTGCACGTCTACGCGCTGGCGGTGGCGGCCAGCGTCCTGCTGTCGTTCTATCCTTTCCTGACCGTGATACTCTCCTTCTGCCGCGGCGTGCTGCATTGGCCGGGGGCGGTGGACGCCATCTACCTGGCCCTGGACGACTACCTGCCCGGCGATCTGGGCATCTTCCTGAAACACAATATGCCTTTGCGCGGCACGTTTCAGCCGCTCGCCATGCTGCTGCTGCTGATCACAGCCAATGGTGTCTTCGAGCCGTTGGAAGTCGCCCTCAACCGCGCCTGGGGCGTCAAGCGGAACCGTTCGTATCTGCGCAACCAACTGGTCAGCCTGGGAATGATTTTCCTATGCGGCGGCCTGGCGCTGCTATCGCTGGTGCTGACGGGCAAGAGCATGAACGCCGAATGGGTGCGCAACCTGAGCGGCGCGCACGGCCATTTGGCACTGTGGATGAAGCTGCTGATCTTCAAGGTGGCCGCCATCCCCATCGGCATCGTGGTATTGTTCCTGATCTACTGGATCTTGCCGAACCGGCGTATCCGGGCGGCTCGTGTGGTCCCGGTGGCGATTCTGGCGGGGCTGGTGCTAGAGGCCATGAAGTACGTATTCCTGCTGATCTGGCCGCTGCTGCACGTGAAGCTGGAGCGCGAGTACGGCGTCTTTCACAACTCCGCGACCATTCTGATTTGGGGTTTCGTTTCCGCGATGATCGTGCTGGCCGCCGCGCAATGGGCGGCCCTTAGGGAGAGTCAAAGTGAGCAAGGACTGGAAAAAGATAGCGCGAGCTAGCGGATTGACCATCCCGGATGCGGCCCTGGAGCGCATCGCGCAATCGCTCGACGCGCTGGAAGCGGATTTCCGTCCGCTGGTGCGCGCGCTGCCGCCGGAGAGCGAGCCGGCGGTCGCGTTCCACGCCGATGCGTTGCCGGCAGAATGGGAGGATGCGGAGTGACGCTGCTCGAAGCGGCGGCCGCGTTGCGCCGGCGCGAGGTATCTTCCGCGGAGCTAACCGCCGCGGCGCTGCACCGCATCGAACGGCTGAATCCCTCCACCAACGCCATGCAGACCGTGATGGCGGAGGCGGCCCGCGAGCGGGCCAAACTTGCCGATGAGGAACTGGCGCGCGGTGAAGGGCGCGGTCCGCTGCATGGCATTCCCATTGCGGTCAAAGACCTTTTCTACACCAAAGGCGTGCGCACCACCGGCGGCTCGAAGCTGTTCGAAAGTCACGTGCCGGACCACGATGCGACCGTCGTGGAATGGCTGCGCGGGGGCGGCGCGGTGCTGGTGGGCAAGACCGGCATGCACGAGTTGGCCTACGGGATCACGTCCAGCAATCCGCACTTCGGCGCGGTCCGCAACCCGTGGGATCGCGACCGCATTCCCGGCGGGTCGAGCGGCGGATCGGGCGCGGCCGTGGCTGCGGGGATGGTCGCGATGGCCATGGGCAGCGACACCGGCGGTTCGATTCGCGTTCCCGCCGCTTATTGTGGAGTGGTGGGATTGAAGCCCACTTACGGCCGCGTGAGCCGCTATGGCGCGATGCCGCTGGCGTTCTCGCTGGACCACATGGGGCCGCTGACGCGCTCGGTCCGGGACGCGGGCGCGGTGCTCAACGTAATCGGCGGGTACGATCCGCGCGATGAGACGTCTTCCCGCCGCGCGGCGGAGAACTACGTGCCGGACCTCGCGCCTTCCCTGCGCGGGGTGCGGATCGGCCTGCCGGAGAACTTCTATTTCGAGCGTCTGGACCCGGATGTCGATGCCGCGGTTCGGGCCGCTTTTCACAGCGCCGAAGCGCGCGGCGCGGAAATCGTGCCGCTGCCAGTGCCGGAAATCGCCGCGATCAACACCGTGGCGCGCCTGATCCTGATGGCCGAGGCTTCCGCTCTACATGAGCGGCATTTGGAGCAGCGCGATCTATTCGGCGCGGACGTGCTGGCCCTGCTCGACCAGGGCCGCCTGCTGCCGGCGACCGATTACATCAACGCGCAGCGGCTACGCCGCGGCATGCAGCGGGAGTTCGCCCGATTGTGGAAGCGCGTGGATTGCCTGTTCACGCCCACGACTCCCATCACCGCGCCGCGCATCGGCGAGACTGCGGCGACGATCTGCGGGTTGGACGAAGACGTGCGCCTGGCGACTACGCGGCTGGTGCGCGCCATCAACGCGCTGGGGCTGCCGGCGGTGTCGATTCCGTGCGGCGCGGACCGCCGCGGCCTGCCTGTGGGTTTGCAGATCGTGGGTCCGCCCTTCGCCGAGGCGCTCATCCTGCGGGTGGCGCAGGCGCTGGTCCCGGCGGAGGTCCCCGTACCCCGTCTATAATCGCTTGGTGACCTTCAAGACGCAAATCACGCGACGTAGTTTACTGCAGGCCGGCGCCGTGCTGGCAGCCACGCCGGCCGCCGCGCGTCCCGCGCCCAGCGACCGCATCACGGTAGGCGTGATCGGCACGGGCGCGCGCGGACAGGAGTTGATGGACGCGCTGCAGCAGCATCCGCAGGCTGAGATCGTGGGCTTGGTGGATGCCTACAAAGGCCGGCTGGATCGCGCCGTGAGCCGGGTCAAGGGCGGCGGCGCGAAGGTCTACCCCACACACCATGAGTTGCTGGGGGAGAAATCCATCGACGCGGTGGTGGTGGCCATCCCCGACCATCTGCACAAGGGCGTGGTGGTGGACGCGCTGCGCGCGGGCAAGGACGTTTATTGCGAAAAGCCCATGACCTATACCGCGGCCGAAGGCCTGGAGATTATCGCGGCTGCCGGCGCCGGGAAGCGCATTGTGGAGGTGGGCAGCCAGGGTCCCAGTTCCGACCTGGAACGTAAAGCCAAGGAAGTGATTCGGGCTGGCAGTCTCGGGCGCATCACCATGATCCACGCGGCGATCAATCGGAATACCGCATCGGGCGCGTGGATCTATCCGATCCCGCCGGACGCAACGCCCGAGACCGTGAACTGGGAGATGTTCCGGGGGCCGGAATCTCAGCGGCCTTTCAGCCTGGAGCGCTTCTTCCGCTGGCGTTGCTACCAGGAGTATTCCGGCGGCATCGCCACCGATCTGTTCGTGCACCTGTGCACCGCCATCCACTTCCTGATGGACGCGAAGGTGCCGGCGCGCGTCATAGCCATGGGCGAGTTGTACCGCTGGAAGGAGAGCCGCGACGTGCCCGACACGCTCAACGCGATTCTGGAATATCCGGAGGGCTTCACCGTAAACCTCAGCTCCTCGTTCAATAACGAGCTGAACGCCGAGGCCTCGTTCCAGGTGCTCGGCACCGAAGGCAGCATTACGATCGGCGGCGACGGGCTGGTCTTCTATCCGGAGAACGCGGTGGAAGACAACCGCTGGATTGTGGACGCGTGGGCGCAGCCGCTGGAGGACGCGTATTATCGGGACCCCAAGGTGATCGCGGCCGAGGTGGAGCCGGGGAAGCGGGCGCGGAAGGCGGCGGAGCATTTCAAGGACGAAGGGCCGGAGGCGACGGTCGCGCATTTTGGGCATTTCTTCGATTCGGTACGGTCGCGGCAGGCGTGTTGGGAGAATGAAGTGGCGGGGCACCGTGCGGCGGCTTGTGCGCATATGATCAATTTGTCGGCGCGGGAGCGGCGGGTGGTGGAGTGGGACTTTGAGAGAGATTCGATCGCAGCCCATGCCGCCAGTTGAGCCGGGCATTGTACACTGTCGGTAATGGTAACCGCTGACGCGTATGGCACTGACATTGACTCAGGAGCGGGGGCTGATCTTCCGAATTACACACCGGGACAATGTGCCATGGATTCTCGAAAACGGTATGCACGCTCGAAACGGCGAAAAGATCGACGCAAACTACCGGAACATCGGCAACGTCGACCTCATCGATAAGCGTTCGAGGCGTCCGGTTGGCGTGCCGCCGGGTGGCACGCTTAGCGATTACGTTCCGTTCTACTTCACTCCGTATTCGATTATGATGTACAACATGAAGACCGGTTATGGCGTGAGCCAAGTGCCAAATGAAGACGTTGTGATCTTCGTCTCATCTCTGCCTCACATTGTGGCGCAGGGTCTGCGGTTCGTTTTCACCAACCAACACGCTTATCCGCCAATGGCAGAGTACTTCGTGGATTTGTCCCAGCTCGATCGAATCGATTGGCCCCTGCTGCAGAGCCGCGATTTCAAGCACGACCCGGACGATCCCGGGAAGAAAGAGCGTTATCAAGCGGAGGCATTGATATGGAAGCATGTGCCGCTTGCCGCTTTGCGGGGCGTTTGCTGCTACACGCCGGCTGTGGAGCGGCAGGTTAAGGCCGAGATTGAACGACGCGCGTTATCGTTCAGCGCCGCCGTACAACGAAGTTGGTATTTCTAAATGATGAGATTTCTCCAAGGCAATTTGCTTGATGCTCCAACGGAGGCATTAGTCAACACCATCAACACTGTTGGAGTCATGGGAAAAGGTATCGCCTTGATGTTCAAGGAAGCCTTCCCGGACAACTTCCGTGCTTATGAGGAAGCAGTGAAACGTAAAGAGGTCCGGGTCGGCCATATGTTCGTCACCGAGAACTTGGTCCTCGACGGTCCGAAATGGCTCATCAACTTCCCCACGAAGAAACACTGGCGTCAGCCGTCAAAATTGGAATGGATCGCAGACGGCTTAAAGGATCTGCGGAGAGTGATTGAAGAGAAGGGAATCCACTCGATCGCCTTGCCGCCACTCGGTTGCGGAAACGGCGGCCTCGAATGGAGCGACGTTCGACCGGAGATAGTGCGCACGCTAGATCAACTGAACGACGTGGACGTTTGGGTGTTTGAGCCGACCCCGAAATACCAGAACGTCGCGAAGCGAACCGGCGTGATGAAGCTGACTCCGGCGCGCGCCCTCGTTGCCGAAATGATCCGTCGCTACTGGGTGCTTGGAATCGAATGCACGTACCTGGAGGTCCAGAAGCTGTGCTGGTTTCTTGAGCGCACGATTCAGGAGTTAGGGGTGGACGATCCACTGGATCTTAGGTTTGTGGCCGACAAGTATGGGCCTTACTCGGATCGCCTTCGGCATCTCCTCGACAGCCTCGACGGAAGCTATCTGCACTGTGATAAGCGTCTGAGCGATGCTGGTCCAACAGACACAATATGGTTCGACGAAGGGCGGCGGCAGTTCATCGACCTCTTCCTGAAGCAAGAACACTCGCGTCCGTTGCGCGCCGTCCTGGATCGCACCGCTGAACGCATAGACGGTTTCGAATCGCCGCTCGGCTTGGAGTTGCTGTCGACAGTGGATTGGCTGATCGAGCGAGACCATTGCGGCCGTAGCGTCAGCGCCATTCGAGATGGGCTTCGCCAGTGGCAGGCAGGGCCTGAAGCTGCCGACAGGAAACAGCGGCTATTCAACGATCGGCTCATCAGGCTCGCGCTGGATCGCCTGACCTCGCCGCCCCAGCCGACTTTTGAATGATCGCTCGGGCGCTTGGATCTATCCGATCGCGCCGGACGCAACGCCCGAAACGGTGAACTGGGAGATGTTCCGGGGGCCGGAATCTCAGCGGCCTTTCAGCCTGGAGCGCTTCTTCCGCTGGCGTTGCTACCAGGAGTATTCCGGCGGCATCGCCACCGATCTGTTCGTGCACCTGTGCACCGCCATCCACTTCCTGATGGACGCGAAGGTGCCGGCGCGCGTCATAGCCATGGGCGAGTTGTACCGCTGGAAGGAGAGCCGCGACGTGCCCGACACGCTCAACGCGATTCTGGAATATCCGGAGGGCTTCACCGTAAACCTCAGCTCCTCGTTCAATAACGAGCTGAACGCCGAGGCCTCGTTCCAGGTGCTCGGC
>Ga0302324_100002211_pt1 | contig 45682 bp, 49 predicted proteins | sample Palsa_T0_1_FD_201949 | JGI IMG/M metagenome (GOLD analysis project Ga0302324, IMG submission 201949) | Peat permafrost microbial communities from Stordalen Mire near Abisko, Sweden - Palsa_T0_1 | ecosystem: Environmental > Terrestrial > Soil > Palsa > Peat permafrost | place: Sweden: Abisko... | reverse complement strand
ACCACTGATGATACGGCCTACTTCGCGCCACCTGCCGCTTCCCCCAGGCTACCGCGAATCGTCGGATCGATCCAAGTTCCTCTCCGGTTTGGCCCCGCCCGGCGGGCGCCCCGCTTTTGAGGAACTCCCTTGCAAACCGTTGATAAAACTCAATTGGCGTGGATCTAGAAATGTGCAAATTTTGCCGCCGCGCAAGGCGAGTCCTCTCCCGTTTGGCCCCGGCCCACGCGGGCGCCCAGCTTCTAAGGAACCTCTACTGCGATGCTGGGTTGTCAATAAGTTACGCGGCTGGCTTCACCCTCACAAGTTTGTAGCCGTGCCGGGCGGCCTGTCTTTTTAACTGCGCCTCCGACCGTTTTTCTCGCAGTTCATCGCGCTTGGCCCAGAGTGAGGCGTCGTACTCGACCTGTCTGCTAACCATGGTGTAGAAGATGATGGCGATCTTGTGGGCTGTGGCAGTAGTGGCTGCGGCGGGACCCAACTTGGCTTTCATCCGGCGAAGGTAATGGCCCATTGGCGTCTGGTCGCGATGCAGCGAGTGCGCCGCCAATCGGAACAGAGTCCCAGCGCGGTTCTTGGTTCTGCGGGCGCCTCGCCACAACACCTTTCCTCCGCTAATGTCGTTGTCGGGGCACAGTCCAAGCCAGGAAACGAAATGCGCGGCGGTGGGCCATCGAGACATGTCTCGCCCCACTTCGCTGAATAGCATGAAGACCAATGTCATCAGCCCAGGGATCTGCGTCAGGTCTACCCCGAACAGCTGGTAGGCCTCAGTGCGCATGTCGAAGCCGAGTGTCCCGCTCTTCTCAAGCCAGAAACCAGTCGGGCGCCCCGTGTTCCCCAGTTGGTTGTGCGATGTCAGGACCATCAGTATTTTCATCTTGTTCTCCTGTATTCTTCGCGACGCGCATCCCGATTGAATCGGGCGAAGCCGCAATCATACCAGCAGGCGTCGAGCATAAGTGGGATCGTGAGCAAAACAAAGTTCAGGATGGCAGGCCTGCCCTGCCGGTGAGGCGCTATGAGGGGATGGTTCCAATCCCGGGGCGCCGGTGCGGGAACATCTGGCCCGCTGTTTCCGCCGCGAGAGACATGAAAAGTTGGTGCGGGCGGAGGGACTTGAACCCTCACGGACCTTGCGGTCCAACGGATTTTCTTGCCACTACGGCTTTCGCCGCCCCCGCTTGATGGCAGCGAGGTTTGGGGTCTGGACTATCCCTTCGCCATGCCCAAATCAGTTTCGGGATTAGGCGCTGCCCGTCTAGTCTCTACACCTTCCCAACCGGAACGCCGATTGCTCCGGCAGGGCTTGGCTCGGGATCGCCATGTTACAGGGTTCCCCGACTTTGAGCAGTTCTACCATCGCCGGTTTCCCGGCGGGCACTCAAGCTTTCGCTAAAGTCCGATGCGTCTGCCGATTCCGCCACGCCCGCACGGCTTCAAAGATAGCACGAAACAACGACTGACCCGATCGGACTGTTAGTCCTTTGCGTCTGGCGATTTCATGATTGGGACTATTCCAAGCCTTACGATGTCTTCCGGCTCTGTCGGCAGCATCAAGTAGATGTGCATCTGCTGCGTAGCACGCTCATCCTGCCAGGAAAACCCGGGATTCCTGCTGTGACCGATAAACCGACCCTTGGGCATCGCGAGTTGCCGCGGAAAGCAGCGTGAGAGCAGCACTACCGAAACATCGCTTCCGAGCGATGCGAATGATCCGGCCGATAGTCCCGGCTAGAGAGCAGCTTGATGAAAGCGCCCGGAGAACTCACAGCCTCGTCAATCCAGTCGTTTTTGAGCAGAGTCACGAGCAGGGCGCAGGACCTCGCTTGGCAGTTTATTGACCGCTCGGGATTGAACTCGATGTCCGTGAAGCCCGCATATTTGAGGATGTGCCGGCGTAGCCAGTCCCGGTGTTCATAAAGTGCAGTAATGTAAAGCCAATCGTAAAACACCGTCTTCGGCTCCAGGGGAAAACTGAAGCCTTCAAATCTGAACTCCTTGAGGACCTGATTCTTTCAGGCGGGAATCTCGTTTGGCGTCCCGCGCATCCTCTGCCGAATAAAGGTCCGTGTAGGGGCCACCGCGCTCAAATACCTTGCTTCCCTGAAAAGCCATTTCGAGAGGCATCACGCCCATGGTGCTGTGAACCTTCAGATTGAAGGCGCTGAGGCGCTGCCCGACCTTCTCTTCCGACTTTGTCGAGACCTCAAGGACGGGAGAATAGCCCGCGCGCGCAGCAGCCTTATGCAGCTCGGCAATGTTCTTCTTCTTTTGGGAAGGCGCGAAGCCGGGATGCCAGGTGATCCGAAGCGAAACATCCTGGACGAGCTCGGAGGAATCCGGCGCCGGGATGAAAGAGGGGTCTTTCAGCCATTGGGAAGATTCCTTATCAAGTCGAGCGGTATCGCCCTTGGAACCAGAATTTCCTACTTCTCAGCCGCCTGCAAACGTTGCTGCACTGCCGGGTCGCTCCAGTTTGTACGCGTGTAGTGCACTTTGTAGTCGATCATGTCGCGCGCCTCGTCCATCGTGTGAAATGTAATTGCGTTCGTGTTTGCCATGCCGGGGCAGAAAAGGACGCCCTCCCACTGCAGAACGCTGGCATGAACTTGCTGGAAGATGGTGTCGCCTATCCTGCCCTCCTGCCGGGCCACGTATTCCATCGGATGGTTGCTCTTGAAGCACAGATGGACATACTGGTCGAGGTTTCTGCGCCGATCCACTTCCCGGCTACCTTCGTCGCTTCCCGGCGCGGGATCTGAACTCCCGCGGCTTCCAATTGCGAAAGCGGATAAAGGCCGCCCATCTCTCTGATGAGCTGCAGGTTCCGGCTGATGAGCTGCAGGTTCCGGCTGATGAGCTGCAGGTTCCGGCTGATGAGCTGCAGGTTCCGGCGATCAGTGAAGTGGTACAGGAACGGTATTCGGCTGAGCGGATCGACCGGCACCCGCTAATTGTACGATCCTTCTCCTGCCGTCGGCACTTTCGCTTACGCCTCCGGCGGGCTCAGAAATCCTAGACGTTCCTTTTCACCTGCCGAAGCCCACGTTGTCATCGGAGCCAAATCGCGAAACGTAACGCAACAACTCCACTTAACGTTCCCGGCGAAAAGGAGTGGTTCCCTCCCAAGGGCCACTCCCTTGGCGGGGATCACGCGATAGCGTCTTAAATTAAGCGCCGGCGGATCAGGGCCCAGCTTATTCGGCGGAACTTCCAGCTTCTTCGGTGGAACTAGCCGCCACACTGGGGACCGGCGAGCCTTTCTTTCCGTTCAGATACTCGGAGAGGCGAAGGGGCGTGGGCGCGCCTTTTTCCATGGCGCGCTGCACCGCTTTTTGATAGCGGCGCAAGGTTTCGCGCTTTACCGGCTCGCGGATCTGGCAGGCATCGATGTCCAGCAGGATCTGTATCTCCCACGGTTGAAACGTGTTACGGTTCATGCTGCCACGTATCAACTCTTGCATCAGGCGGTTGAACCGGTTGAGCCGCGCTTCGCTATCCAGGGTCTCCACGAGCATGTCTTTGATTCCCTTATCGGCCCCCACCTACCGAAACTTGAAGAAATTGTTGCCGGGACTGACAATGGGAAACGGAGAGCGCTGTGCCCGATCCAGACCTGGACCAAAAGTTCGACCAACCGCGTTTGGCCCTGAACCGCATCTACACCAAAACCGGCGATCAAGGTCAAACCCACCTGGCCGGCGGACAGCGCGTATCCAAGGATTCCGCCCGCATTGAGTGCTACGGCACGGTGGACGAACTGAATGCTTTCGTCGGAATGGCTGCTGTCTCGGCAGGTGAATCCGTTCCCACGCTTGTGCCCCTTCTGCGGCGTGTCCAGCATGAATTGTTTAACCTTGGCTCCATCCTGGCAACCAAGCCCGAAGACGTGCATCCCAGACAAGCTCGCGTCACTGCGGTGGAAGTCCGCGAGCTGGAAATCGAAATCGACCGCATGAACGCGGACCTGACGCCGCTACGCTCCTTTGTGCTGCCCGGAGGCACGCGCTTGAATACCGAGCTGCACGCCTGCCGCACCATTTGCCGGCGCGCCGAACGTCTCGCGGTCAGCCTCGCCCTCCAGGAACAAATTCCCCCCGAAACGATTCAGTACCTGAATCGTCTCAGCGACGCTTTTTTCGTCTGGAGCCGCTGGGTGAATTATGTGCTCGGCGTCCCCGAAGTTCTCTGGGAGCCGAACCAATCCGCTTCCGGTTCTTTGTAGGGATCACGGAAAAAAAACGCGCAACAAACCCCTTGGCTTGGGCTATTCTATAGCAAGCAGGTTCAGTCATCGTTCTGAAACAGGTTCCTGGAATCAACGGACATTGCGTCACCATGTCTCTTAAAAGCGCAAAGGGTGCGGCGCGCACCGCCAAGCGGATTAGGAACTCTCTCGCGCTGCGCCCCGTTTTGCGCGAGTTCCTTGGGATCGACGCCTCGTAAGCGTTTCGGCAGCAAAACAATATTTGAAGATTGCGGAGAACCGTGCGTAACCGCTCGGCTCCAGTTCATGAGGAGGATCTTATGACGAGCACCCTTCGTTTCCTGCGACCATTCTTAGTTGGCGCCGCGGTTCTGGCGCTCGCCCTTGTCGTCCACCTGCCATCCCGCGCTCAACAGATTTTTGGCGCAATCACCGGAACCGTCCGCGATGCCTCCGGATCGGCCGCCCCGGATGTCACTGTGACCGCCCGCAACGTGGCCACTAATCTGACAGTCACCGCGCGTTCGGCATCCACCGGTTCTTATTCCGTTTCCAACTTGCCGGCGGGCATCTATGAGCTCACGTTCTCCAAGGAGGGCTTCGACGCCGAACGCCACACGGAGGTGCTGGTCAATGGCGATCGCACCACCACCGTCGACGGCGATCTGAAAGTGGGTACCATTGCCACCAAGGTGGACGTCATCGGCACGCCTCTGATGAACCAGGTAGACGCCACCACCGGCTACGTGGTGGATCAAGCCACCATCGAACAAACTCCGCTGGGCACCGGCAGTTTCACGCAATTGGCGATTATGAGCCCGGGCGTGCATGCCGACTTCCTCTCGGGTGCGGGCACGAACGCCGGCCTAGGTAATCAGGCTATTTTCGCTAATGGGCAGCGCGACACGAGCAATAGCTTTTCGGTCAATGGCATTAGCACGAACAATGTTTTCAACGGAAACTCGAGCAGTTCCGTCGGCGAGAACCGTTTTGTTCTGAATACCGGAGAAAGGTTCGGTGCGGGGGGCGAGATTCAGACCAGCACGTCCGTGTATGGGGCCATTGGACAGTCCCTTCCCACGCCGCCTCCCGAGGCCATCCAGGAGATCGCCGTCAACTCCGCCATGTACGACGCTTCCCAGGGCGCCAACAGCGGAGCGCACATCAGCATCCTCACCAAGTCTGGCAGTAACGGGCTGCACGGCGAGGTTTACGAGAAATATCAAAGCAGCGTCTTCAACGCGGCGCCGTTCTTCTACAACAACGACCCCGCTATCTCCCAGAAGGTACCCTTCTTAAATCGCAATCAATTCGGCGCTACCCTCGGCGGCCCAATTAAGAAGGATAAGTTGTTTTATTTCTTGTCTTATCAGGGCGTGCGCATCGCCGACGCCGCCGACGCCACCAGCGAGAACACTGTACCGCTCACCCTCACCGACGACCGCAGCGCGCAAGGAATCATCAACACCATCCAGGGCGCTTACGGAACCACCATATCGGCCAGCCAAATCAGTCCCGTAGCGGCGGCCATGCTCAACGCTAAACTGCCCAATGGTCAATATTTGATTCCGAGCCCGCAAATCACCAATCCCACTTTGGCCACTTTTCTGGGCTACGACGAAATACTGCAAGGTCCCAACGCACACTCCAGCGTCGATCAGGGAATCGCCAACGTCGACTACGCGGTTAGCGACAAAGACCGTCTCGGCGTAAGGTATTACGTCCAAGATAACCCCACGTCGAGCCCGTTCGGGTCCAAAGGTTCCCTTCTGGGATTTCCGCAGCAACTATCGGCGGGTAGCCAGGTCGGATCCATCAACAATACCGTGGTTCTCACCCCCAGCGTAACCTGGGAGCAACGCATTGGGTTCACGCGATTGCATGCTTTCGCCGGCAGCACCCAAGCCTTTACCCCGAGCGACTTCGGTATCAATCTGCTCGGCTCCACGGCCTTCCCTCAGATTGAGATCAGTCATGCGGACCCCACCTTGTCGAATGAACTGCAGTTCGGCGGAGACGCCAGCTTCGGCAACGCCGGAATGTACCAAAACCAGTGGGAATACGGAACCACCCTCAATTGGATCAAAGGCCGCCATACTTTAGCTTTTGGCATGCTCTGGGACCATACGCAGCTCAATATCGTGAACAAAAACACCAACACCGACGTGATCGACTTCAATACTTTTGAAAAGTTCGTGGAGGGCGCGGTAAAGACGGGAGTTGCCAGCGATGCAATTATTGGTTCGGCCAATCGTTACTACCGCTCCGACACGGCGGGCGCATTTGTCAACGACAACTACAAGCTGCGGAGCAATCTCACGGTCACGCTCGGACTGCGGTGGGACTTTGACGGACCGCTCTCGGAAAAATATGGCAGGTTGACCGCGTTTAACGGGAACCAGTACTCGTACGACGCCGCTACCGACACAATCGCCAACTCAGGGCTTGAAATCGCGGGCAACAACCCCACCGCTGCAACGCCCGGTGCCAGCGACACGCTGATGAAGAATCACCAGTGGGGCTTTGCGCCGCGGATCGGCATCGCCTGGAACCCAATTCCAAAGCTGACTGTGCGCACCGGTTTCGGTCTTTATTACGACCGGGGCGAGTTCTTCAGCTATCTTTCGCCCAGCGCGGGCGGCGGCTTCAACGGGCCGTTTGGCGTCACTTTAGAGCCGCCCTTCGTTCAGCCCATCGTGGCCCAAAAAGGCGCGACGTTCGCCGTCCCCTTTGGAACGTCGGCGCCGCCTCAGCCCTCCGGCACAGCCGCTTCCTTCCAGGCTCTTCTTCCCAACCTCAATCAAACCATTTCCGGAGATAACCCGGCCGGCAATGCCTTCGGCCCATTCCTGTTCGGCGGTTACGATATCAACAACAAACTGCCCTACACCGAGAACTGGACTTTCGACCTGCAGTATCAAGCCGCCAACAACTGGCTAATTAGCGCTGGCTATGTAGGCAATCATGGCGTGCATGAGGTCCTGCCGATCGCCTTCAACCAGCCCGGTATCGCCACGTCGCAGAATCCCATCAATGGCCAGATCTATTCGTACGGCGGCGTCAGCCCAAATTACAATCTGGACTTGGAACCTATTTCCACCAGCGAGTACTCAGGCAATGCTCCGGTCCGCGTACCCTATATCGGTTACGACATGAACTCTGTGCTCTTCAAGGCCGAGGGCATCTCCAATTACAATGCTCTCCAGTTGCAGGCGCGCAAGCGCTACTCGAACGGGCTGCAATTCACCGCGTCCTATACTTGGTCCCATGCGCTCGATGAACAAAGCGGCCTGGGGCTGTTCTTTACCGGAAACAACCCCCTGGATCCCAAACAAAGCTACGGTTCCGCGGATTTCGACCGGACCCATGTGTTCCTGATCAACTACAGCTATTCCATTCCGAAGGTCACGTCGAACAAGGCCCTGGGCGCCGCGGTGAATGGCTGGACCATAGGCGGACAGACGGTGGCGCAGAGTGGGCAGCCCTACAGCATTTACGATTTCTCCGGTTCAGTGGGGAGCTTGTACTTCGGAACATCCAACTATATCGGCAATCCGATTGTGCCCTTGCTGCCTGGCGTCACAGTGAAGCAGGCCGAACTGCAAGGCACCACCGGAATCAACGCGGGTAAACCGGTTCTGAATGTGAACGATTTCGGTCCGCAGTTTGTCGCGCCGGGAACCAACGGCGTCCCGCCTTGCGACGCTACTGGGTGCGACTACTACGAATCGCTCTACGGCGATTCCGGCCGCAACATATTCCGCGCTCCCTTCCAGGTGCGGTTTGACATGTCGCTGGGCAAGGAATTTGTCCTGAGTGAACGATTCCGCCTGCGCTTCAACTTCGACGCGTTCAACGTCTTCAACCATCCGGATTTCGATGCGCCCAACAACAACGTCACGTTCTTCCCCAATTATTCGGGGCCACCTTCCATCCCTCCGGTGGGTAGTTTGGGGATCATCCAGCACACGCTGGGAAGCTCGCGATTCCTGCAGCTTTCCATGCACCTGCGGTTCTGAAACTAGGTTTTCTTACTCGGCGGCGTTCCCGCTATGACCTGCGCATGATTCAGCGCGGAGACCAGGGCGACGCCGCCCAGCACGTTGCCGATCAGCGTCGGAAGCATGTAGCCGCCCACCGCCGACAGCCAGGATTTCGCGCCGGTCATCACCAGGAAAAACACTTCCACCGATCCGGCTACGATATGCGTCAGCCCGGCCAGACCGACAATGTAAGTCATCAAAATGATGATCGGAATGCGGTTGGAATCGGTCGCAGCGAGCATCCACACCACCAACGCGATCAGCCATCCGGCGAAAATGCCGCGCAAGATGGCCGCGCCGAAGGTAACGTCCGCCGCTTCGGCGGCAAGTTGCCCCAACGCCAGGTGAAACTTCGGATGCAGCACAGGAGTGTTGCCGATGACCCAGGCGAAAATGAACGCGCCGGCGATATTGGCCGCGAGAACCACGCTCCACAAGCGCAGCACCTGCCAGAGCGTCGCCAGGTTGCGGCGCGCCAGCAACGGGATGATGGCGGTCAGCGTGTTTTCGGTGAAAAGCTGCTGCCGCCCCACGATCACAATGAGAAATCCCAGAGGATAGCCGAGATTGGTGATCAATGGACGCCAAGGAGTGGCGGGCGTGTAGGTGCGGAACAAAGCTTCCCCGACAAACGAGAACCCCATCGAGAGTCCGGCGGCAAGCCCGGACCAGGCCAGCGCGGAAATGGGCCGGCGCAACTCTTCGTCGCCGTCCTTGCGAATGGCTTCGTGAACCACCAGCGCGCTGACGGAAGTGCGGTCTTCGGCCTCCTGCTCCTGGCGCTCCGTGAGGGGCGGCATGGCCGGCGCGTCGGTAATGGTGTTGCCTTTTTCGTCGACAATCACAAGAAGCCTCGATTGGTAGACCTCGCTTATGCTAAAAAGTGACGTGAAGCTGCTCATCTTCTCCGATATTCACGGCGACCAGGCCGCGCTTGAAAAATTGATGGCCATCGAAGCCGATTACTATTTCGCCGCCGGCGACTTAGCCAATTTTGGGCGAGGCCTGGACGCTTTGGGGCCAATCTTGAAGAAGCGCGCGGAGCGGATGTACGTGTTTCCCGGAAACCATGAATCGGAGGCCGACATCGCGCGCTTCTGCGCCGAGTTCGGCTTGCGCGATTTTCACGGGCGCACGATGGAGATCGCGGGCTACAATGTCGCCGGACTCGGTTATTCGAACATAACGCCCTTCGACACGCCGGGCGAGTACAGCGAGCAGGAAATGAGGGAGCGGCTGAACAAATTCTCGGGACTGGATCCGCTGGTGCTCATCTGCCACACACCGCCGAAGAACACGGCGCTCGATCAGGCGGGCGAGGGAAAACATTTTGGCAGCGATGCGATCCGCGAATTCATCGAGCGCGAACAGCCCCGGTATTTCTATTGCGGGCATATCCATGAGGCCGCCGGACAACATGCATTGCTGGGCCGAACCGAGGGTTGGAACGTGGGAAAGCGCGGGCAGTTGCTGGAACTTCCCGCCCTGGTAAAATAAAGGTTCCATGACCTTCGAAGAACACGAAAGAGAATACGCTTCGCTCCGCCAGCAGGCCGATGCTGTGCGGAGCTATCTTTGACTCCTCCAACAAGAAGCTGCAGATAGCCAAAATCGAACAGCAGATCTCGGATTCCGAATTTTGGAATCAACAACCGGAAAAAGCCCAGAAAATCATGCAGGAGCGCAAGCGCCTGGAGCAGGCCATTGCGGATGAAGCCGAGGTGTCTCGCCTGACTTCCGATCTGGATACGCTGTTTGAGCTGGGGCGCGAGGGCGAAAACGTCGCGGCCGATCTGGACCGCGAAATCCAGCGCTTTGCCGAACGCCTGGAAGTGCTGGAAACCGGGATGCTGCTCAATGGCCCGAACGACGGCAAGAGCGCCATCATGGCCGTCCACCCGGGCGCGGGAGGAACGGAGAGCCAAGACTGGGCGGAGATGCTGCTGCGCATGTATCTGCGCTGGACGGAGCGCCACAATCTGAAGGCGGTGGTGACGGACCGTCTGGAAGGCGAAGGCGCGGGGATCAAATCGGCTACGCTCGAAATCGAAGGCGAAAACGCGTACGGATTGCTGCAATCGGAAATCGGCGTACACCGCCTGGTGCGGATCTCGCCGTTCGATTCCGCTGCGCGGCGGCATACTTCTTTCGCTTCGGTATTTGTGTATCCGCTGATCGACGACGAAATCAACATCGACATCAAGACGGAGGACCTGCGCGTGGATGTTTTTCGGGCCTCGGGCGCGGGCGGCCAGCACGTGAACCGGACGGAATCGGCCGTGCGCATGACGCACATCCCGACCGGCCTTGTAGTGCAGTGCCAGAACGAGCGCTCGCAGCACAAGAACCGGGCCAGCGCCCTGAAGCAGATGCGCGCGCGGCTGTACGAATACGAGATGGAGAAGAAGCGGGCGGCGGACAAAAAAGTGGAAGACTCCAAACTCGATATCAATTTCGGCAGCCAGATCCGCAGCTACGTGCTCGCGCCGTATCGCATGGTGAAGGATCATCGTACTAAGCTTTCCATCGGCGACGTGGATCGTGTTCTGGATGGCGACCTGGATCGCCTGATGCACGCGTTCCTGGTTTATAAACATACCGGCAAAATTGCGGGCGACGGAAAAGAGGATCTGCCTGACTAACGACATGGCCCGCGCGGCGGCGCTGATCCGTGCGGGCGAACTGGTGGCATTTCCAACTGAGACTGTATACGGGCTGGGCGCTAACGCACTCGACGATGCAGCCATCGATAAGATCTATGTGGCGAAAGGGCGGCCGGCATCCAGTCCGCTGATTGTCCATGTGAGTTCGGCCGAAATGGCGCGCAGTCTGGTGCGCGAATGGCCGGAGCAAGCCGAACAATTGACGCGCATTTTCTGGCCTGGGCCTCTCACGCTGGTATTGCCAAAAGAGCCGCACGTGCCGGATCGAGCGACCGCCGGATTGGACACGGTGGGCGTTCGAATGCCCGCCAATCCGATCGCGCTGGAATTGATTCTCCAAGCCGGCGTTCCAATTGCCGCGCCGAGCGCCAATCGATTTACCGAGCTTTCGCCGACTACGGCGCAACATGTTCGCGACAGTCTAGGCGATCGCGTTGCGATGGTGCTGGATGGAGGGCCGTCGAACGTGGGGATTGAATCGACTGTGCTCTCGATTATCGACGCGGATGCCGTCCTGTTGCGACCGGGGATGATCACGCGGCAGCAGATCGAGGAAGTGATTGGGCCAGTCCAGATCGGCGAACCGGTTGCAGAGGGATCCCATGCCTCGCCTGGGTTGCATCACCGGCACTACAGCCCAAAGACGCCGCTGATTTTGGTGCAACCGGGCTGCCTTCCTTCCGGAGGAAGAGGAATCCGCCTCCAGATGCCCGCCGATCCGCGCGCCTATGCCGCGGTGCTCTATGAACGGCTGCACGAAGCCGACGTCCAAGCCTGGGACTGGATCGCCATCGAGAAACCGCCTCCGGGCGATGAATGGTCTGCGATTCGGGATCGGCTGGAGAGAGCGGCAGCCAGGTGAGCAGCGACCTGATCCGCGAAATTGAGAACACCGAAGCCGATTCGCCCGCGCTGTGGTGGCTGGGACATTGCGGTTTTGCGATGAAGTACCAGGGCATCGTGTTTTATGTCGACCCATGTCTATCCACTCCCGATGGCCGGACGCGCACGCTGGCCGCGCCGTTCGCCGCCGGCGAAGTAACGAACGCGGATATGATTTTGTGCACCCACGCACATCCTGCGCACATGGACCCTGGCGCATTGCCGCACATGCTGCAAGCTTCACCCCGAGCGAAAGTGGTGTTGCCAAAAAGTACGGCCGACCACGCACGTTCGATTGGCATTCCTTTGGATCGCATGACCACCACCGATTCCGACTTGCGCGTGGAGTATTTCAAGAACGGGCCTTATTCACGAATTTACTCCGTTCCCTCCGCGCATCCGGACTTGAACTGGACACCGCTGGGCGGCTATCCATGCCTCGGATATCTGATCCGGTTCGGCGCCTGGACCATTTATCATGCGGGCGGTTGCCAATGGTACGAAGGCATCGTGGGGCGGCTGAGGCCGTACAACGTGACTGCCGCGCTGCTTCCGATTGAAGGCCCGGGAAATTTCGATATCGCGCAAGCCGCGCAGTTAGCCGAGGACATTCGCGCGCGCTGGCTGATTCCAATGCACTACGGAACGTTCGCCGATCAAAGCGCCGATTCGAGCCGTTTTGTGGTTCACATGCTGGGGTTCCACCCCTCGGTGGGGTTTAAAGTTTTTGAACCCGGGGAGAGATGGATGATCCCATAAGACGTTTGCGGATCAGTTGACGTGGCAGGCGGAAGGCTTCCAACCCGCAGCGTCGGGCTGCTTGCGGAAGTGTGTGCTGGTGATCATGGTGCGGGCCAGATAGGTAGGATCGGAGACGATGGTCTTCACCACCAGCCAGTTGGCCTCCGGCTCTCGGATCACGTCGTAAAATTCCTGGACCGTGGTTTTATCGCTGTAGGGAAGGCCGTTACGCCGAAGATAACCGGCCGTGAGGCGACTGGTGTTCACTTCGAGTGAACCGCCTTTGGTTGGATCGAAATTGGTCCCGAAATATCCGACACCGCCGGCCGGGCCGAGCCATCGGGCCGCCGAATATCCTTGCAGCGTGGGAGGGCCGCTGGGAGGCTGCGGCGGACCGAAGTGCAGCACGCGCGTTTGGGTACCGGCGTCGGCTTCGATCTTCAGCGTGTTGTCGTCCTCCCAAGTGATGTGCAGGCGCGTGGGGATTCTCATGAGACCGGCCGCGCCATAAGCTTTGCACTGATTTCCGGCAGCTTCATCTTTGGCCGGGTCCCATTCTTTCGCCACCTTCTGGCCTTCGGCATTCAACGGTACGCCGGCCCAATCGCCTTTCGGCGCCGCGATCATGCGGAAGCGCCAGTCCTCGGTGACGACGGAGACCCAATAGCCGGTGAGATCGATGGGTGCGACGGTTTTTGCGGGCCGGGGCGGACCCGACGGCGGCGGTCCGAACTGCCCGAAGAGCGCGGGCGCAAAGGCCAGGATCGCTAGAATATGGGACGTTACCTTTTTCATTTTTGGCCCTTCAAACTTTTGTAGACGGCTTCGACGAACTTGTCGGTGGTCCAGAAGCCGGTGGTTGAACCGAACAAAGGATCGTAATCCTGGGTGGGCCGCGCGGCTTTTACCTGTTCCAGAGTCATGCCCTGCTTGATCAAGCTCTGAATGCGATCCCGAATGATGATGGTCATTTCGCGGAAATTCAGCACGTCGCCGAAATCGCACAGCCGGCCGTGGCCGGGGATAACCATGGTGCCGCCTTCCTGGCCATAGACGGGAACGATCAAATCGACGATTTTCTGCAGCGCGTCGATAGTGCCCTGGATGCTGCCGCCGCCTGCCAGATCGATAATGGGGTAGTTAGTGGTGGTGAAAATATCGCCGGTGCTGATGACATCGGAGCGGCGGAAGAAAACAATGCTATCGCCGTCGGTGTGGGCCGCGGGCTGATGCAGGATATCGATGCCTTCGCCGTTGAAGTACAGCTTCTTTTGATCGCTTAGAAAAGTGCTGGTGGGCCAGCCACCGTCGGGCGACGGAGCTTCCGTACCGGTGGGCGCGCTCATGCGGTTCAGGACATTGATATGCGAAAGAATCGCAGCGCCCTCGCCCGCGTCCTTGATATCGCCCGCGACGTTGCCGCCGACGATGGTGCTGCCTGCCAGGCGGATCTTCTCATTGCCGCCGGTATGGTCCGCATGATAGTGCGTGTTGATGATGTAGCGGATTGGGCCGGTGGAAATTGTTTTGATGGCGGCCAGCACTTTGTCGGACATGTTCGCCAGGCCGGTATCGACCAGCAGGACGCCATCTTTACCGGCTTGCACGGTGATGTTGCCGCCCGCGCCGACGATCATATAAATGTTGCCTTGTACGGGCAAGACGTGGACTTCCGCATTCTGCGGATTCTGGGCGACGGCCAGAGTCGCGGTCGCCAGTAGTAGCGGGAGGACGGTTCGGATTTTCATTTGGAATCCGCCTTGGCTGCCGTAGCGGTGTCTGCGCCACCGCGCGCGGCTTGTTCACTTAGTATGGTGGTGCCAAAGGTACGCGCGGCTAGAGCCGCGTTTGTGTTCGGTATGGATGAGACGCGACTAAAAGTCGCGTGTACCAGCGTCTCATTCTGCGGATTCTGGGCGAAGGCCAGAGCCGCGGTTCGGGTTCTCATTTCGAATCCGCCTTTACGGTTGCCGTACCGCCGATTTTGTCCTGATATTCGGGATACATGGTATCTGCGCCACCGCGCGCGGCTTGCGGAGGAATGCCATGCCTGGCTGGGAATTCGTCCAGGAATTTGTTGGTTCCGGGCAGGTGATGCGGGATCACGCCCTTCGGCCGGATGATCTCTTCCACGCTCTCGCAAGGATATGCGGCGATCTGGCCTCCGACTTCGTAAATATAATCGCGAGTGCGGATAAACGGTTCGGTGAGATAGGCGGGGTCGCGAATCACGGTCATGATGGTGAGGTTCTCGCCGTGCCGGATGAAGTGCTCGGTGACCATGGCGCGATCGCTGCGCGGCAGGCCGTTGCGGCGGATCCAGCCTTCCTTCAGATGCGTGGTGGTGACGGCGAGCACGTCGCCCTCCCACTTGCCGGTGGAGAAACCCTGCGATGTATGCAGCGCGTATTCGGGCGGATGCGGGCGGCCATCCATCCAGATGGTGCGTTCGGTGCTCCAGGCGAAGTGATGGGTGTGGATGGCGATGAGCTGCTGGGAATCGCGATCAAACTCCTCCCAGATGCGCATGCCGGCGAAGCTGGGGACGTAATCGGAAGGATGAACGCGGCACTGGTATTCGGGCAGGGTGATGAGCGAGGCGTCCCAGGCGTCGGCGCGATAGCGGGCGGCGGCGTTGATGGGAACGCCCAAATAATCGCCCAACTCGGGGCCGGGGAGGCGCTCGGGCTGATCTTCGTGCAGGATTTGCAAATTGTTCCAGACGCCGCCGAGGTTGACCTGGCCCGAGGCCGGGGCGTGGGACAGCGTCAGTAGCAGGGGGAACAGCCAGGCGGGGCTGGCCATTCGGAGGATTTTTTCCATTAGACCTTCCTATATTGAGGCTCGGCGATCCGGCCGAGCGGGCATCTGAGGGTGACTTCAATGATTGTATACAGGTCGGGGCGGTTTGTCGATCAGGGAGGCGCTGGAGTTGGGGTTGGGGGTTGGGGGTTGGGGGCTGGGGCGGGCCGGGTTGCGCAAGATGGGTATTTTTGTGTTTGGTGATCATAAATTCTCTTTTCATGTGGAGGCGGGAGGATTGGCCGGTTTGGGTCGGGGCGGGTGGGGAGGAGGGCGGCCGTTGGGCGTGGCAAACTATCGTTGCTAACCGATTGGATGCTGAGGATAAAGGGGTGGGCGAGGCGGGTTACCGACAGGTCAGCGTGGACGAATTCGCAGAGGAATACCGTGTTTGGGGCGCAATGTGATGGTTGGCCGGAGCGAAATCTTCCGGCCGGGCTCGACCTGGAATCGAAACCGCGACAAAACCATCGCCAGGATGGAGACGATCTCAAGCAGCGCGAATTGCTCCCCGATGCAAGTTCGGGATCCCCCGCCAAACGGGAAATAGGCGAAGCGGGGCCGGGCGGCGCGCGCTGCCTCGCTAAAACGCTCCGGATCGAACCGCTCGGGTTCCGGAAAATACCGGGGATCGCGGTGCATGACGTACTGGCACAGATAGAGCTTCGAGCCGCGGGGGATGGCGGGGCCGCTTGGCAGCCGATCGTCCCGCAGAGCCATGCGCACAAAGATCCAGGTGGGCGGGTAGAGCCGCATGGATTCCTCCAATACTTTCCGCGTGTAAACCAATTTCGGAATGTCTTCTACCTGCGGAAGCCGTTCCCCCAATACCTGGCGCAACTCATCGGAGACCGTCTGGTCGATGTGCGGGTGCTCCGCCAACAGGTACAAAGTCCAGCCGAGTGCGTCGCCGATGGTTTCGTAACCGGTGCTCATGAGCGACAGAATCTCATCGCGGATCTGGGCGGTAGTCATTCGAGATCCATCGGGATATGCGAGTTGGGAGAACATGGAGGTGAGGCTCTCCTCGTCTTTGCTTGCCGCGGCTTTGCATGCAGCGATCTGATTGCGGATGGTCCGCTCAATTACCTCCATCGCGCGGCGATATTTAAATACAATGCCGGCCGGGAGATATTCCGGAAAAGGGAAAAGCGAAGCGTAAACGTACTCAATGTACCGGCGGCGAACGGTGATCGCCCGGACCAGTTCGGTTTCGTCAAACCCGGTTCCGAACAACGCGCCGACGATGATCGACAAGGCCAGCGACTCCATCTCACTCGCCGCGTCTATTGCGCCTCCGGCCGCCCAGCGAGCCATCCAGCGGCCGGTTTTCTGCAACATGACCGGATAGAACGTCTCAACCGATCTGCGCTGGAACAAGGGCTGCAGGAGGCGGCGCCGGCGCAGATGTTCGGACCCAAAGCTGGTCTGCAAGCCGGAGCCGGACAAACGCTTGCCGCGCGCGCTCGTGAGCCGCGGCGTCTTGGTGTAGCTCAGGGCTTTGTCGATAAGTACGTGCTGGATGTCCGCCGGGTTGGTGAGCAGGTAGGTGGGCTCACCGATTCGAAGCTTGACTACGTCGCCATAGCGGGCGGCGCACGAAGACAAAAATCCAAGCTTGTCCGCCAGAAACCATGGCAAATGGCCGAGCAGTGGCAGACCGGGTGGTCCGGCTGGACGCGGCGCCGAGCTGGTGAGATCGGTTGAGGTGGCGCTCATGGTAAAGCCGCATCCAGCTCTTGGGGGTGGGCCGTCGCACTGGATTTGATCTGGTCGATCAGCCCCAAGTAATCGGATACATAGCGCTTTTCGTTATAAAACTGCTCGTAGGCAGCGCGGGCTCGGAGGGACCATCCCGCGCGTAAGCGCGGTTGCGAGGCCAGCGCCATTATGGCATCGAGCAGTTCGCGATCGGATCGATATACAAAACCTGCGCCGCTCCGGTCGACGGCCTCCCGACTTCCGCCGCTGTCGTGGACGATAACGGGCGTACCGCAGGCAAACGCTTCCAAAATGCAGAGGGGAAAGACCTCGGGCGCGAGCGAAGGCAGAATCAGCGCCGTCGCGGCGCTATAGCAAGGCGCGATCTGTGAGTGCTCACGGGGCCCCAAGAAACGAATGGAGGGATACGCGGCGTATTTCTGCTTCAGCTCGTTCAGAAGATCGCCTGCGCCGACGATATCGAGATCGAACTGGGGCAACCCGGCGAAGAGAGGCGGCAGGAGATCCACGCCCTTGGATCGGGTGACGCGGCCGACGTAGACAAAACGCGGCCGTCCGTCCGGCGGCGGGTGAGCTTCAGCGGGACCGGGATCGATGGGCGAAAAAGTTGGGAGGATGTGAATGGGTCTGCCAAGGTTCGCCTCCTCATGACGCCCGGCGGTGTAAGCGCTCGGTGAAAGCAGCGCGTCCACCGATCGAAGCGACCGCTTCGGCAATCCGCTGTAGCGCCAAAACTGGGGCGGAATTCCGGAGCGGAGGCAGCAACGAATGCACTGCGGGGAATCGCAAGACTGGCGGCGGTTTTTCCAGAAAATGTGGGTCGGGCACAACAGCCAATGCTCGTGCAGCGTGTACAAATTGACAGGCGCGCGGCTGAGCGGCAATGTCTCCAACCCGCCGACGAGCGAAATATTGTGAAAATTCACGACGTCGAAAGGCCGGTCCAGAATTCGCCGCAGCGCCGGACCGTTGAACCCTGGACGGCTGGTTTGCTGCGTGACGATGGAAGACAGGGAATAATAGCGGCTGCGCAAGCTATGGACCAGGATTCCGTCACTACCGGCGACGGCGACTGTGTTGGTGACGGCCACGGGATTGGTGACGGCCGCTGCGATGGGCGCAGGCGCGTTGAGACGATAAGCGTCCTCGCAGTGCACCACCTCCACCTGATGCCCATGAGCCACCAGCGCACGGCTCAAGCTCTGCACGAATATGGCGTCACCGCCGAAGTGGTAGGGCGGATAGAAGGTGCTGACCATGCAGAACCGCATCGAAGAGCGCCTAGGCGCACCTCCGTTTGGCGGCCGCCGAAAGTACGGCCGTGATCGGATCCGCGGAGTGTAATGCGCGCCCTTCACGGGTGAGGAAAAGACCAGCGGGATGGCGCTCCCAAGTTCTATGAGTAATGTGTTAGGTTTACCGCATGCAGCCGCAGAACTCAAGCTGCGCCCGGGGATGAGCGAATATAGCCTGGTGATTCATCGCGTGCGTAACCTGGGAGACGCGATCCAGACTATCGCGCTGTCGAGGCACCTCCCGGCGGCGCACGGGGTGTTCCGACATCGGTTGAACCACGCCGAGGAACATCGGCTGTTGATCTTCAATGGCCTGCTGGACAAAGATCCGCCTCCAACACGCGGCGTAAAGTGTCTGTTTGCGGGCGCCAGCGGGCCGCACTTTCGCACCAAGGAATATATGCGATGGATGGCTCGCTCGCCTTATCCGATCGGCGCGCGGGATCCGTTCACCCTGCGTCAGATGCAGTCCAAAGGCCTGCGGTCGGTTCTGATCGGTTGCGCGACTCTGACGCTTCCCCGTTACGATGGCCCCCGGCGTGGAGTTTATTCAGTGGACTGGCCGGGCCCAGGCCAGCAGCTTACCCACCGCATCTCGCGGCGAGAAACTTTGCGCCAACAATGGGATCGCGCAACGGAGATGCTGGCGAAATACAGGACCGCTGAAGCAGTCTACACGTCGCGTTTGCATGTAGCGCTTCCGTGCCTGGCGTATGGAACTCCGGTGTGGATCGCAAATCCGGAGCGCGGCGCATGGCACCCTTGGAGGTTTGGCATCCTGGAGGAATTGGGCTTGCCCTATGAGACTCTGGTTACGGCGGATCTATCGCCCTGGGCTCAGCGCTATCTGGAATTCCTACAAACTCACGTGGAGAAGGGCATCGAGTCCGGGGAACCCAAAATGCCCTTGGCTCCGGCCATGGAAAGAGGATGGCGTCCTGGCTGGTGGCGCTGGTGAGGAGACTACCGTTTCCAGGCGTCCACCGTACTTGATAACTGGATCTGCACGAAATTCCTGGGCGAAGCGTGGGATTCTATCCTCGGCACTGAGTGAAACGACACGCCGCTGCACGCGAACCCCGCCATCAGATTCCGCCTGGGCCTGACACGCGCCCCTTCCGGGTACAGAACTCGAAGCTTTTGGGCATGCAACACCAGATCGCCGCCGTCTCTGCCGGACTCGTCCGAATCGGAGAAATAGACCAGTATGGTGGCCACTCTGCGCCGGTGGTCCACATGTACTTTGCGGGAATATCCGACGTGGCCCTGGTGGATGTCGAGCCGCACGAACAGTTCATGGGGCTGATACGGTTCGTTGAGGAAGCGCTTCTCCTTGCCCTGCCGGCTCTCCAGATACGGAACGTAGACCGCTTTGCTCAGATCGATGACGCACCCGTGTTCCCGATAGGCCCGCGCGAACTGGGCGATGCAGTAATTCACGAATAACTGCGAATGGGCGGTTTGAAAAAACAGTTTCCATGCCCAGTTGGACGCGATCAGCTCTTCGTATTCCGCATCGCCCCAGTAGAACGAAAAACCCGTTGGCCCCGTGCTGGGCGGGCAGACCGGAAAGGTGCGTTGCAGTTCCTGGAAAACGTCGGATCGCAGGAACCCTTCTTTCGAGATGAAGTCGAAGGGTTGAGTTTGAACTGGAAGGACTTCCAAGGGGAAAGCGGTCTGCTGGTCCATGTATTCGAGACGATTGTATCGGATTCCGCATGGGGTGGCGCGCCGAATCGGTCGGGGGTGATGAACCGTTTTGGGGGTTTCGCGGATCTGAAGCGGAAATCGCTCTAAGAAGCAGTGAAACATGTCGCGTACACACGAGTGTGTACGCGACACGCGACTTTTAGTCGCGTGTATAGACGGCTAAAAGCCGTCCTTGGCTGTTGCGGTCCTCACGCAGAATTTCGACGTACCCATCGATACCGAGATCGTCCTTGGGGATCTCGCGGAAGATCCAGCGCAGGTCGTCGCGAACAATGTCTTCGACGAGACGCCGACCACGATCAGCAAGCTCGGCGCCCTCTGAGTATTCGGGATAGTCGTCGTCGGACATGATTTGTTCAGAGTACTGTACGTGCGGCCTTCAGGGCGAGGACCACTATCTGGCGATACGGTTTTCGCCGGTTCCGCAAAACTCCATCCTTCACGAATCAGATCAGACGACGCGCTAGCCGTCGATGTGCCAACTCGCTGCCGCCGAGTGTATCGTTGGCAAACGGAAAATCGAGCTTGGGATATCGCGAACTGCTCAATGCTCGTCGCTCTCGCCCTTGACTAAGAAGGGCTCCATCTCCTGTACTCCAGGATCTTCACGGTCGCCTCCTTGGGAGCGTTGCCCTGCGCGAACGCGAGGAACGCCTGCTGCGACTGCGCCACCATCGCCTGCGCGAGGTCGTTCTTGTGGATCGAGTGGTACTTGGACGGCATGGCCCAGTGCAGCAGTGGCATGACGTAGCCAAGGACGCCCGGCGTGTTGGAGTTGCCGAGAATGACGGCGGGACGGTACAGTCCAAGGAAGTCGAACTTGACGGACTCGGTAGCCTTCTCCTTCTCGCCGAGGATCTTCGCGTACTTCATCTCGGCCTCGGGAGGCGCGCCCGCTCCTGTCATGAGCCCGTACACACGAGCGCCTCCAGCCTTGGCGGCGCGGCAAAACGCGTGCGAGTAGGCGATTTCGATCATGCACACCTCCTGCTCGGGCATCCTCGCGCTGCCCTTGCCGACGCCGAACGCGGCGAGCGCGACGTCGACTCCTTGGGCGTGCGGCGCAACCTCCTCCTCGAGTCGGTCCGTGTTGACAACCACCTCGGAGACCTTGGGGTCGGCGAAGGCGTCCGTCTTGCGGCGCGTCACCACCACAACTTTCTTGCACAGCGGGTTCTTGATCACAAGCTGCACGATGCGTCCGCCCACTTTCCCCGTCGCGCCCAGCACGAATCGCAAAACAAGCGCTCACGATCGGACCGTACCACAGAATATGGTTATTATCATCAAATGTTATGATTAAAAGCGTTAACACAGTGCCACCATATTGTATCCATTGAGCTTATGGCTATCATTGTGGTAAATTCCGCTGTTGATCATCTTAGGGAGGCAACTGCGCGCAGCAAGAGCTCTGTTGGGGATGGAGCAAATTGATTTGGCAAAGCGGGCGCGCGTAGGTGTCGGAACAATTCGGCGTATGGAAGCCTTCGAGGGCCCGATAGGCTCGCGCACAGATACGCTCGGCAATGTCATGGCCGCGCTTGAAAAAGCGGGTATCGAGTTCCTGGATAATAACCAGCCGGGCGTGAGGCTGAGGAAGAAATGAATTTGGGATAGTCTGCCGATAGAAAAGGGCCCGATTAAATCAGGACCGGTCAAAGTATGCCTGGTGACGTATCGCCGTGGGACCCGAACGAATGGGAACAGCACATCCAGAAGGTGCTGAAACTGCGCTACGCCCAGCCGGTCGGAAGCTACCAGCACATCGCGGATGAGACCAAGGGCGACTGCGGCCTTGAGGGTTATGCTGTGGACGGCACTGCGTATCAGTGCTACGCCTGTCAAAACTGGACCGACTTTCGGCGTCCTCCTCGACCACCAGAAAAACAAAATGGCGCTCGACATCGGTAAGCCGCTCCGTAATGAAGCGGAGCTGCTGACGATGCTGGGCGATATTCGCATCGGAATCTGGAACTTCGTGCTGCCGTTCTGGAATGACAAAGAACTGCTGAAGCACGCGCGCAAGAAGGAAGCCGAGGTTCGCAACAAAAGGCCCAAGCACACGAAAGAGGACTTCAGGATTGCTGTCATCACCGGTGAGGAGGTCCTTGTCGAGAAGCAGATGCTTGCGAAACAGGACCTGTATAAATTCGATGTGAAGGATTTGCCCGATACCGTGCAGACCGCCACCGCCACGTGGATGAACCAGAATAAAGGCTTGGAACTGGTCACCAACCTCACTCGAAAGGCAACGGTCATCGCAGCCGGAAAGTCGGCCAAAACACGAGACGGCTTCCTCAACCGGATGGTCAAAGACCATACCGCCGGTTCGATAATCCTCAGTAGGATTGAACAGGACGTGCCGGAGGTCTACGAAGAGGTGATCAGGAAGAAGACCGACCGCGAGGGCGAATTGGAAATGGCCTGCGCCACGAATACGTTGGTTCCGGGCAAGTTTTTCGACGAAACACTGAAAGCTTACAAAGCCGAACTGCGTGGCGTTTCCGGTATTGGCCCGCGAGCCGTCGATATTCTGGCGCGGGAAGCCGTTTCCGACTGATTGCTGCGCTGCCCGCTGGAGTTTGAGTAATGGCGGAAGAAACAGCTCTCACACTTGAAAGGGGGCGGTCCTTCCGTTTCACCCGCCGGCCGATGGCGATTGCTGCAGAACTGCGTCCCGATTGGAAGATGGCCGCGCTGCTTCTCATTAATTTGAGTGAGTTGGCAGAAATCAGAAGTAGTAGGCTCAAATCGTACCTTTACAGGGGTGCTCATTCTGTGGGCAGGTCTTTACGTCCCATTCCTGCCCCTCCTTAAGTCCCCTGGGAAGCGCGTTGCGTTTGAATAGTCATTTGCTTGTTTCCAAGGTGTCGGAGTTTCGGGCACGCTATGGATTAGTTTAATCCGCTGCGTGACCTACCTAGTTTTGGACTCCAGATATTCTGCCACCCGGCCTTTTTGAATAGGAGATCCAAATATGCTCGAATTATTTCCGAGAGTGCCATTCGGCCCGGCCAACGATCCCGGTTCCTGCGTGCCGTGGCCTCAGCTAGTGTCAAAATTTGATCTGCAATGGTTGAAGGGCACCTTCGTCCAAGACCAGCGCACGAGACTGACGCGCGTCCAAGAAGGCATTGCCTCAGCGCAAACCCATATTGACAAGCTCAAGGCAACTGCGCCCCAAGCCGGTAAGGTTGGCGTCCTGGCGCCCAATGGCAACTTCCTGCGCACGGCGAATGACCATCTGCTGGAAGAGCACATCCGCACCAACGCAGCCCAGCAGATCGTCCGGCAAATTATCGAAATAAGAAACGGCTTGGGCAAGCTTGTGCAGCCGATCCTGAGAGACATGTCCCGCGCGTCACTCACAGCCGATACGCTCCGGCAGCGGGTGTTGGATAAGCTCTCTTGCATGTCCCGCGCGGCACTCTCATCTCTCGCTGGCCCTGACTCCCGCGCCGGATTTGCGGCGCTCAAGGCCAACTATGCAACGATGCTGGTCCATCTCAGCGCCATTGAATTGACAGCTTATGCCCAGCGCTGCATTGACGATGGCGGCGCTGATGCGCTCCCATTGCTCGATTCGATCGTGTCGAGAATTTTCGTAGGCCCAAGGAAGATCGTGGATTCCTAAACGCTTCGATAATCCAGCTCGCCCAAGTGCCGGAGTTCGATCAGGCGTCCGCACTGCTTGATGAAGTGCAGCAGATCGACAAGCAGGCGAACCTGATTTGGGCAGCCTTCCTAGCTTAGCTAGCCTTGGCTCTGGTATGGAACTTGAGAACCTGTTCGGTGGTGATAAGGGAAAAGGCCAAGCGGTAGCCCCGCGAGGCCGAAAGTACCGATCCGCCGGACAGGGACGGACTGTCCCGTAGTAGCAACGAAGCGGGGTAATGCCCGCGGAGCGAAGGGGACAGGCCATTCGCGTCATGGTCAACTTGGCCAACTGGCAACAGGAGGAGCCGACTGGTTGTGGCGGAGGGCGGCAGCTCTCAATGGATGGCACGAGCCGTGTGACGGGAGACTGTCATGCACGGTTCTGTGAGCGGCTCGGGGTGAAATTCCCCGGGCCGACTCGGCGGTGGCCAGCAACGGCCATCCCTACCGCGACGGTCTTTTCGGACTTTCGACACAGCCTGTTGTAATGCAGCGAGCGTGTCGCCTTTTTTTACAACGCTTTTACGAAACAATGGCAGAAAGGTACTTAATGGGCCGGATAATGGACTCATGACGGCAACCAATTTAGCCGGCGCGGCGGAGATACGCGAGCGGACTGGAGGCGGCGGGCTTCCGATTCCGATTACCGTGCTGTATTTACTGGAACCGCTGGCGGCTGCGCTGTGCCTGATTTGCCTGGCGCCTTTTCTCGCAATTCTGGCGCTCGCCATCCGCGCGGCCTCGGGAGCCTCGCCCCTGGTGGCTCATCGCCGGGTCGGCCGTTACGGAGAGACACTCTGGGTTTACAAGTTCCGCAGCATGTGGCCGCGAGGCGCGCGCGCGCGCAAACCGGGCTCGTTCGTCGAGAAGGTGGCGGACGATGAACCTCAGGCCAAACTGGGACCGGACCCGCGAGTCACTAGCTGTTTTGCATCCTTCTGCCGGCGGCATTCGCTCGACGAACTTCCGCAACTGGCGCTGGTTGTAGCGGGCCGCATGTCAATGGTGGGGCCCCGGCCGGTCACCCGGTTTGAGCTGAACCAATACTACGGTCCGGACGCGATGGAAGTGTTGTCCGTCAAACCGGGACTCACCGGCTTGTGGCAGGTTTGCGGACGCAGCCGGCTGACGTACCTCCAGAGGAAGCGCTTCGATCTGTTCCTGGTGCGCCGTTTTTCGGCTCGTTTATATTTCAGGATCATAATGCTGACCATTCCCGGCGTGCTATTTGGAAGGAACGCGTGGTAGTAATTTTCAGATGCCTGCTGCTTGTAGCGCTTGGCGCAACAGGACTGTTCTCGGACGATTCCTCGGAACTCGCGAAATCTCTCGGCATCTCGTTCTCGGGCGGCTCCGGTTCGCCTCTGATTCTGGAGCGGGATGGAAAACGATATTTGGTCGACGTCGCTGCGAAGACCGTGCAGCAGATCGGTCCGCCGGCCAGCGAGCCGTCCGCCGCTCTGTTCCAACAGAAGTGTGCCGCGTGTCACGGATCCGATGGAAAAGGCATACCCGCCCGGCATACTCCGGATTTCACCAATCCTGCCTTTGAGCGCAGTCTCAGCGACCAGGACGTTACCGGCGCGATTCGCAACGGCAAGGCTGGCCGCATGCCGGCCTGGTCCGGCGTTTTAACCGACGGACAAATTGACGGACTCGCCGCGTATGTCCGTTCCTTCTCGAACGCAGGCGGCCAGCCGCGCGAAAACAATGGAACCATGGGCGGAACAAACGGCGCGAGCGCCAGATCGATCTACGAACCCGGCGACGACGTCCTGTTCAGCCTGCCTACCGGCCGCGCCGCCGAGGAGCATGGAGTTTACGTCAACTTCACCCATCGCTTTCCCTACGATGCCGCATTTACCGGGCCGGGACGCGGTGGCGAGTTGTTCGGCTTGGATAACTTCGCGCTCCCCTCGCTCGGCGTGCGTTACGGCGCTACAGACCAGCTTTCTGTCAGCATTTTTCGGTCGCCAACGCTGATCGGCCGGCCCATCCAGCTCATGCTGGCATACAACATTCTCGACGAGCGTCATGAAGATCCACTGAATATGGCCGTGCGCGTGTCCATCGAAGGCCAGAACAATTTCCGCAAGAACTACAGGCAGAATATCGAAGGGATCTTTTCGCGCAGCATCGCTTCGAAGGCCCAGTTCTACGTAGTTCCAACGTTGTCGTTTGATGCCCGGCCCCTGGTGCAGGCGACGGGCTTTCTTTCCTCGGATATCCCGGATTTTCCGGGCGTCGACACTTTTTCCATCGGCCTGGGCGCCGCCTACGACATCCGGCCGACGGTGGCTTTGATCGCTGAAGTGATTCCCACCTTGTGGAACGCGGGAGAGCTCGGCATTCATCGGCCGGCGTATTCCTTCGGCATTCAGAAGAAGTTATTCCGCCACGCTTTCACGCTCGGACTCACCACCGGCCCCGGGGTCACGGTCTCCGAGCGCGCCGGGACGCGCGCTGAATACCTGGGTGAGCCATCGGCCGACACGCCGGGCGGCATGTTCTTCGGGTTCGATCTGATGCGCCAGATTCATTAGCGCGCGGGCCCACCTGGCGCCGCTCCACATCGTGGGGAGCAGCGCTGCTGTGTGACGCCACATTCGCGAGGCTAAGAACAGAAAATACCGTAAGCAAGCGCGTAAACGAACCCGCCAGCCGATGGCTTCGTCCGGCAGATGCACCGCGTCTACCGGACCTGGAAGCTGGAGCGGCATCAGCCGGCGCCGCAGCACCCGAAGCCGCGAAGCGCCGGGATCCAGCAGGCTCAGATGCAGCCACAACTCGTCCTTCGTCGAGTGCAAGAGATTTATGATCGGGGAGTGTGCGTATAGAGCCAGCCAGGCGCGCACCGCTTGGGGCAATCGCTCTGCCTCTTCTTGTGCCACCGCAGGCAGGCGGCAGCCGAACCACTGGCGCGCCATGGCGAAGCAGATCGCCTGCACCCGGCGCAGAGGCTTATCGTGCGCGTCGCGCCAATTGCTCCAGAAATCGGTGTCGTGGTTCCGTTCCAGGAAGCATGCAATCTCGTAAATGTGCCAGGGCCGCGCATCTCCGCGCAGCAGGTGGCGCAGCGTGTGCGCCGCGGCATAGCCCGGCAGGTCGATCGCCGCGAGCGATGTGAACTCCACGTCTTCCAGGGTTCGCCGTTCCCGGCGATGCCAGAAGTCCTCTACGCCGGCCAGCGCGAAGCCCTCAGTTCCGGTATCCCAGAGGCGAAAATGCAGCTCCAATGCCAGAGGCAGCTCGGGATCGAAATAGTCCCCGCGCCATTCCCATCCGGTCTTGCGGATCAGGGTGGGCAAGTGGTCCACCGGCGCCCCGTTTCCGCCTTTAAAAGGCTCGTAACCGAGCTTAAGCGCGATATCCCGGGCCGCCCACGCCTGCTCGGGTGGGAAAAGCAAATCCAGATCGTACTGCGTCCGCAGGCGCGGATCTGCCACGAATCCGGGGGCGTGAGTGAACCCCTTGAGCGTGACAAACTCCAATCCCGCGGACTCAAAGGCTTCGCTGGCTTGGCGATACGCCTGCTTTACCCGCTCCCATCGTTCCGCATTGTTCACCAGGTCCCGGTGAAAACGGTGGTCGCCGCAAGCCAGCGCGAACGGGATCGCCAACTGCGTGCGCCGGCAAAAGTGGACCAAATCGTGCCATTCTGGGGCTGTAAGGCGACTTAAGAGGTGGAAATCGGGCGCGAAATGCAGCGCAGCGAAGACTGCTTGCGCGTAGCGGGGAATGGTCTTCACAGGGCACCCACTGCTTCAATAACTTCCGAGCGATATCGGTCGAGCGAGAAGCGCGCCTGGAACGCCGCATGCGCCCGCGCCGCAATCCCATTGAGGGACCCGCGATTGGCGAAGAGTTCCAATAAAGTTACCGCCAAGTCGCGGGCTGTCGGAGGGGACAGCACTCCGGTAACTCCGTCCTCGAGGATCTCCGGTATCCCGCCGGATCGAAAGGCGACTACGGGTACTCCGGCCGAAAAAGCTTCCGGGATGACGCGCGTGGTGGCCTCCACAGCCGATGAGGGAACCACAACCAAATCCAGCGCCGACAACACGTTACGGATGTCGTCGCGCCATCCGGTAAACTCAATCGGCAATCCTTCCGCCTCGGCGCGCACGCGCCGGCTATACTGAGGAATCGAGAACAGTGGGTCGCCGCACACCACAAATTGACAGCGCTCCTGTTGCAGGACCTGACGCGCCGCCTGAACGAAATCCAACTGGCCTTTTTCGGGCGAGATTCGTCCGATAACGCCAACCCGCCAGGGATCGTTACCCGCGCGCCGGCGCCGTACGCACAGCACTGGGGCAACTCCGTTGTAGATTACGCGCGAACGTCCGGGGTCCACCACCGACGCCAGAGGCTCCAAAACGAACCGGCACGCTGCGATCACGCGGGCGTTCGCGGATCGAAGGGCCCAGCGAATTAATCGAGCGGCGGATGGCTGCGACACGATGCTGTGAGCGTGGAAGACCACCGGGCGTCCACTCGCCGCGATGGCTGCCGCAGGCAGTAATCGGGGGCCATTCACGTAGATCAGATCGATTGCGTGCCTGGAGGCCAAAGACGCGATGCGGCAAGCCTGGCGTGGAAGGTCGGCGGCGAATTGAGCGGCATTGCTCCAGCTTTTTTGTCCCGATCTGTAAGCGCCGCAAGGAATTCGGTACACCTTGGCTCCGATGCTCCGTGCACCAGCCGCCAATGGACCCTCGCCGGGAACCGCGACGTGCGTTCTATAACCGGCCTCGAGAAAAGCCGGCAGCAGATCGAGAAGACAACGCTGTGCGCCGCCGAGTTGATTGAATTGATCCAGGATCAGCAAACCCTTATTCATGGACGGCCATCGCGAGAACCCAGAAGTACAAGGGAAGCACCCGCCAATAGGTGAACAGGTCGCCGGAAAGCATTTGGAAAAGTTGTCCGATCCAGAAAGAGAAGATCCAGACGCCGAAGAACGAAGATCGAGAGTCCTCACTACGGGCCGCCCGGAAGGCCGAGCGAAGAATGGCGAAATTGAGCAGGAAGAAGGCGGCAAGGCCGACGATTCCGGTCTCCACCAGCAGGCTGAGATACATGTTGTCGGCGACGATGGCTGGTCCGACGAGAGCGGAGTAGGGGAGCGTCTTATAACCGATCCCGAGAATCGCGTGCCAGGGATGGGCCGCAAGGAAAGCTGCGATGGTTTGCCAGGCCGCCACGCGTCCGGAAAGAACGCTCCCGGTTTGCGTGAACAAAAACTGCGAGCGGACCAGGCGCTGCCAAAAGCCCCACGCGACTTCGGGAAAGAATTGCCACGCCGCCAGCGCGCCGGCGGCCAGGCAAATGGCGGCGACGGCGAATAGCCTGCCAATCCGAATCCGGGCGCGCTCCATATAAAGCAGCACCGCCAAAGCCGCGAACAGATTCAATAACGACCCGCGCGAGTAAGACAACACCAGCGCCGCGAAGAAAACCGGCGCGCCGAAGTACAACGCCCATTTCCTTACGGGCCGCCCGGACGGTCCGCGTAGCAACGTCACGGCGATCATGACCAGAAAAAAGGCGCACACATTCCCTAGTGTGCTGGCCTCATAGAAAAGGCCCTGAGCGCGGCGATAGATCCCTGAATCAAGCCAAATGAACTGAGCGCCGTATCCGGCCGGCGCGGGAAACTGGTAGTAGAAATCGATGCAGGCGAACGCCGCTGAAAGCACGCCGAATGCATACAATCGCCGCACACCGGCGAAATTGTTTTCGCGCGGAGCTAAAGGCCCATACCCGGAATAAAAGAACACGTAGACTGGGATTCCAAACAGCAGGACGCGCGCCAGACTTCCAGCGGCGACACCCAGCCCGGAATAGAACACCGCCAGCGCGGAGCCGGCGAGCAGCAGCAGGAAAAAAACTTCCATCGCAAAAGCCAGCAGGCTGCGCTTTAAGCGCCATTGGCCCAACCGCACCACGCCACAGCCCAAACCCAATCCAGCTAATGCCACAGCCAGGTGAGGGCCGGAATTTCCCAAAGCAAACGGAAGTGGCGGCAGCAGGAGCGCCGCGAAGAAGAAGCACCATAGCCAACGGCTGGAACCTTGAAGGATCCACACGAGCGCCGGAATGGCCACCAAAGGCGCACTCCAGGCAACGGCCACAACCGGACTTCGCGATGACGCGATGACACAGGCATAAGCGCCCAGCAATCCCGCGATCCAATAATTGTGCGGCAGCTCTTGCGCGCGAATGTCAATCTGCGCCATGATTGGCCATGCGCAACGGCGGACGATAACGCCTCGGTGTTCGCGTCAAGCTGAAAGATATCGTGAGGTACAGCAAAGATCCGAAGATGGCTAGCGCCGCCGCTCCAACCAGCATCAGCGGGAGGTTCGGCGAACTGGGGCGCTGCGGAATAATGCCGGGATCCACTACGCGCAGCCACTCCGAGCGGGCCCCCCGCGCTACCTGCAAATCCGCGAGCCGCTGCACGGACGCCTGATACGACGCGCGAGCCGCGGTCAACACCGCCTGCAGATCCTCTTCGCGGGCCGTTTGCCGGGCCAGCGCAGCGCTTTTTTGGTCCACCGCAAGGGTGATCTCGCCGATCCGGCGCTGCAACAATTCGACGCGCGCCCGCCGCCCCCTTTGCGCTTCTGCCGGCCCGGCTGCCGTCCCGGCGAGATCGGCCTGCTCATCCAGAAGCTGCTCTTCGACGCGCGATCTAAGAAAGCTCTGGTCGGAAACTTCCGTCCGGAGGGCTTCCGCGGAGTGAGCACTGGCGGCCGCCTGCCAGGCGGTTTCAGCATCGCTGAGGCGCGTCCGCATGGTCTCGGCCGCCGCGGCCGCGTCCTGGATCATCGCTTCATCCGCTTCTTTTGCGCCGGACCTGCTGAGTTGCACCGCACCCTCGGCGATAAATTGCGCCACGGCTTGGGCCGTCGCCGCGTCGGGGAGCGTGACGCCGATCTGGAGCGCGCGCGTGTCCCGCAGCTTGTCCACCTTCAGCACGCGCCGCTTGAGCGATTCGATGGGCGATCCGTCGTGCTCCCCGAGATGGAATTGCCCGGCGGCGCGCACAAAGAGCTGATCGTTGGCTGCGAGAAGTTCATACGTCTTCAAGGACTCCAGATACACCGTGCTCACGGCGGTTGCGACGCGCGGGTCCCCCCCGGCGGGAGGGTCGATCAAGATGGTGGCAGTTGCGGTGTACCGTTTGGGGAGCAGAAGTCCGGCCGCGAGCGCCGCCAATATCGCGAAACCGCACGCGAAGGCGGGGAAATTCCAGCGGGCGCGCAGAAAATCGATGTATTCGAAAACATCAAACGAATCTTGCATTCAATTCTGCTTACTGGGTCGCGACCACCACCTGGTTCGTGCCGGTGAAGCCGTTCACCTGGATCTTCTAACGAACACGCGCAAAACGGAGTGCGGCGCGAACCAGTTCCTGACATCCTTGGCGGTGCGCGCCGCACCCTTTGCGCTGGAGCGGTACGGCGCTGCCCGCCTGCACCCCGGCGGGTACTTGCACCTTCATTTGATTCGCGCCCACAAACTGGGGCGCGAGCCCGGAGAACAACACGTCGCCCGCGACGCGCCCAATTGGACGGTGGGCGTTGCCTTGCATTCAATTTGCTTACTGGATCGCGACCACCACATGGTTCGTGCTGGTGAAGCCGTTCACCTGGATCTGGAGCGGTACTGTGCTGCCCGCCTGCACCCCGGCGGGTACTTGCACGTTCAGTTGATTCACGCCCACAAACTGGGGCGCGAGCCCGGAGAACAACACGTCGCCCGCGACGCCGCCAAACAGGACGGTGGGCGTTGCGATGGTATTCGCGAGCGCGCCCGGTATGCCGCCGTCGACAGGCTGGTGATCCACTGCGCCGAGCCCGGTGGCGTAAACGATCAGTACATCGCCTGCTTTTGCGGGGTGCGAACCGCTGCCCGCGAGACCCTGCGGCCAAGCCAGCGAAGAATCGGAGCTGTTCACCGCGATCGCGTACAATTGGCCGCCCGCGGACGAAGAGAAGATGCCCGGCATGGACGGCGCGAAGTTCACCGCTACCGGCGCGGAAATACCGTTGGGGGTTTTCACCTGGACGTTCACAACGCCCGTTCCGGAGCCGATTTCCCAGGGCACCTGGGCGTTGATCTGATCGTCGGATTGGCCGGGAACGCCTGGGATTGCGGCCAGCAACGGCGCCGGCGGGAGGTCGCTAAACGTTACTGTGACTCCGGCCAGGCTGTTGGACAGAGGGATGGTATCGGCCGTAGCGAGTTTACTCACCAGCCCGGTACCGAAGATCGAGACCAGCCCGCCCGGCGAGATGGGTTGTCCTTTCGCGAAGCTTGCGCCATTCAGGACGCCGCCTTGCACCACAGCGGGCGTCTGCGCCGAGCAGACCGTCATGCCAATCGTCATGCCAGACCAAGCGGCCACTACCAGCAATGAATATTTCATAAGAGACTCACATTTCATAAAAGACCCGGTACGCTTCTATTCTGCGCCGGGGAGGTCCGATGGATGGTGAACGCTTTGTAAAAACTTTGCAACTTCCGAATCTTTTCCGCCATCCAAGTCAGCCGCCCGATCCGCCTCCGCGACCGCTTCCGCCCGCCGTCCGGAAAGCCATAGCACTTGCGCCAATGCCCAGTGGGGTTTGAACCAATTTGGGGAAGCCTCCACCGAACGGCGCAAACAGGCTTCCACGGCGGCGGCGTTGTTTTGGGTGGAATAGAACGCGGCCAGATTGTACCAGGCATTTTGGCGCTCGTCCGAGGTTTGCACTGCGCGCTGCGCGGCATGGAACGCCTGCTGCGACGCCCGCAGCGCCAGGGCCGGATTTGGGGCCGTTCGCGACGCCGAGGCTAGGGCGCGCGAAAAATACAGATCGTCGCTGGAGCCTGCCGGATGCCATGATTGCGACCGCTGGTAAGCTTTTAGCGATTCTTCGATGCGTCCGGCGTTGAGATCTCGCGTCGCTTTCCCGAGCGCGGAATCGGACACGGTCAGCCGGATGCTGAAGTAGAGAAACATCGCTGCCGCCGCCAAACTCAAGGCGACGGACCGCTTCTTCCGGTCACGGCTCGGAATGGACGCTCCCGGTCGATTGGCGCTTGGTGCGCCGAGACCACTTGTGGCGGAGCCGTTCTCTGCATTTATCGCGAGGCCTGTGAGCATCGCGACGGTCCCATAAAAGTAAAGAGCGCCTGTGAGAGTGAAGCTTACGAAGAGGCCGGCGGTTAGCCCCGCCGCGAGCGCGGAGGCCAGGTACGGGGCAGCCTGCTGTTTCGCCCTCACGGCGCGCCGGGCGGCAAAGTATGCCAGGGCAGAAAATCCAACGAGTATCGCCAATCCAGGGATGCCCTCCGATACCAACGCGTCCAGGAAAATATTGTGCGGCGATTCGTGGTAGAAATCCGGAAACGCCCGCGAGAGTTGTACGGATTGATAGCGCGGGAACTGCGGGCCGAAGGACTCGGGTCCAAAGCCAAGGAACAATCGTTGGCGCGCCATGCGCAGCGAGTCGCGCCACAGCCAAAGCCTGGCGCCTCCGCGCAGGTCTTCGATGGCCCATTGACCGCGCGCGCGAAGCATCAACCCGGCCGGCGAAAAGTAGAACGCAAGGCTCACAGCACACAGCACGGCCCCCAGCCCGACATGCCGGCGTGTAAGCCGAGGTCGGGTCCAAATCCACAGCGACACCGCGCCGACGGCGAGCCCGAGCAGAGCGCCCCGCGTTCCGCTGAGCAGGATAGCGGCCGACCCAGCGACAGCGGCGGCCGCTCCAAGAGCCTTCCGGACAGGTATTGGCTCCAGCGCCACGAGAGCCGCGCCCGCAAAGACCGCGTAAAGCAAATATCCAGCGAAGTAATCGGCGTGCCCCAAGGTGGACGGAGGCCGAACGATGGTCATGGCTCCTTCGCCGATGTGATAGCCGGCCGAGGGCAAGATTGGGTCCACGCCAAAGTATTGGACAATCCCGTAGATCGCCGCGGCAGCGCCGGCGGCGGTGGTGGCACGCAGCAGAACGACGAATCCAGACTGCGACCACGACCTAATTATGAGGAAAGCCAGCGCAACAATCGCGGATTGCGAAACGAACCCAAGACGACGCCAGTTCCCTCCATTCCAAGAAAGCGCGGGATTGCTGGAGAATAAAGTGGAAAGCAGGAGCGCGGCGATCTGCGCCGCGGCCAGAATGCAAAACCAGCGGCCTGCCGGATCCACCCACCACCGGCGCGCCGCGGAGAAAGAGGTATCGCAAAGGAACAGAAGAATTGCGATCGCGGTCCCGATCAGCGCCACGGCGACCTTGGGTGTGACGTCATAATAGAAGCAAAAAGCAGGCAATACCAGGAGCGGAGTAAGCGCCAAGACCGCCGCGATTGTGAATTGGACGCGCAACAAAAATACCCCTTGGCGCACTGGGCGGATTCGAGCGCGACTCCTGTCATTTGAGGAACTCGCGCAAAACGGAGCGCGGCGCGAGCCAGTTTCTAATCCGCTCGGCGGTGCGCGCCGCACCCTTTGCGCTTCGAACAGCCTGTGTCTAAAGTCCGAAAAGATCGCTTGCTCACGCGCCACCCTTCCGGTATTCTTCGAGTCGATGTTCTCCAGTGCACGACATCGGGTCGGCTCCGGGTGTGCTGCTGGCGCGCGGCTCAGCAGATTGCGCGCCCCACCCTATGCGCTATTGTCGGCTAAGACCGCACCGGGATTGGTTCGTTAGTTGTAAAAGAGTTGTAAAACACCGCGTACGTTCCGCCACGCGGTCCGGCTGTTTCGTATACTTCGAATCAGAACAACCGTGATTACCATTTTAATTGTCGACGACGATGAGAGCCTGGGCGATACCATCAGCGTTCTGCTGGAGCAGGAAGGATTCCACGCTGTTTACGCGGCTGACGGGCGAGCCGGGTTCGAGAAAGCGCTCTCCCTCAAGCCTCAACTCATCCTGGCGGATCTGCGATTGCCGGAGATGAGCGGTATCGATCTTTGCAAGCAATTGCGCGCCTCGCACGTCAAGACGCCGATCATCGTGCTGAGCGCCATCGGCGAGGAGATGGACAAAGTGCTGTTGCTGGAAATCGGGGCAGACGACTATATCGTGAAGCCGTTCGGCACGCGCGAACTGTTAGCGCGCATCCGCGCTGTGCTGCGGCGCACCTCGTCCGACGCGCATAAGGTCATCGCGTTCGCCGACACGCACGTGGATCTGAATCGCCGGGTGGTGACGCGGCGTGGCGAAGAGCTGAAGTTCACGCCAGCCGAGTACAACCTGCTCACTTTCTTCCTCCAGAACCCGGACCGAGCCCTTACACGCGACGTAATTTTGAATTCCGTGTGGGGTTACGAATCTTTTCCCAACACGCGGACCGTGGATGCTCACATCGTGCGCTTGAGGCAAAAGCTGGAGCCGGATCCGGGGATTCCACGGCATTTCCTGACCGTCCATGGGGTAGGGTATCGATTTATCCCTTAACACCATGTATCTAAAATCCGACAAGACCGCTCGCTCACGCGCGCGGCTCAGTAGATTCCGCGCGTTACAAAGTGGCGGCCGTAAGGAAGCCGGTTTCGACAACGCCTGTTAAGCCCATGCCACGCATTGTTTTGATTGTCGAAGATAACGCGTTGTCCGTGGAGCCGCTGGAGGTAGCGTTGCTGTCGCGGCAGGACTGGGAGGTGCGCGTGGTGTCAACGGCTCAAGAAGCGCTGCACTTGCTGACTGCCTCCGACACGCCAGTGGCGGCCCTGGTCACCGATCTGCATTTGCGTCTTTCGCTCATCGACGGTTTTGAACTGATCGAGCGCGTGCGCGCCCAACCCTGCCTGGCCCAGCTTCCGATCATCGTAATCAGCGGCGACAGCGAGCCGGAAACTCCGCATCGCGTGCAGGCCTTAGGGGCGGCGTATTTCAGTAAGCCTTATTCGCCTGGCGCGGTACGGCAGGCTTTGGAGCAATTGCTGGATGTTCAATAAACGCCCTCTCATTGGCCTCTTCAAGTTGTTTTGCCCGATTCTCACCGGGCTGCTTGTTCCGGGCGCGATTCGAGCGCAGGAACAAACGGAATTACAGCAAATACTACAGCGCTTGGATCGTCTGGAGCAAGAAAACCGTCAATTAGCCGACGAGGTTCATGCTTTGCGGACTGAACTGGCAGCGGCCGGGGGGCATGCGCCGGAGACACAAGCGCCGCCGGCGCCGCCTGCCACGCCATTCGACGAGCGCGTTCAAGTGGCCGAACAGCGCGTTGCCGATCTGAGCCAGGAGAAAGTGGAAGCGTCCCAGCGTTTTCCCGTTTCGCTCACCGGCATGGTCCTGTTCAATGCATTTCTGAATGGCAAGGGCGCCGCGGGCGAGGAGGATCCGACCGTCGCTTCCACTGGGGCAGCGACGACCAACGGAGCCACGGTTGCGCAGACCGTGCTTGGTCTTCGCTTTGAGAGTCCCAAGGCGCTGTGGGGCGCCGCGGTGAATGGCTCGGTATTCTTCGATTTCTGGGGTGGGGGCGGCACACCGGGCGATTTCACTGCGCGCTTGCGTACCGCCGACATTCAACTCGATTGGACCAACACCAGCGTGATGGTGGGGCAGGATAAGCCGCTGATTGCTCCACGCAACCCGTTCTCGCTGGCGCAGGTAGGTGTATCGCCGTTTACCGACGCTGGAAATCTGTGGCTATGGAGTCCGCAGGCGCGCGTGGAAGAACGTTTCAAGTTCGGCGACGACAGCGGGCTGCGCGCGCAAATCGGCCTTTATCAAATGGGCGGAACGGAGGACCAGGCGATCTATCCGAATCCCAACGTGTCATCGAGCGCGGGGCCGGCACTGGAAGGACGGTTTGAATTCTGGCACAAGTTTGGGGAACATACCCGCATCGAGCTCGCTCCCGGTTTTCACACGGCGCAAACCACTACAACTGGAGTTTCGGTTCCATCGCGCCTCTTCAGCTTCGACTGGTTCGCGAATCCGTGGGAAAAAATCGAGTTTACGGGCGCATATTACGACGGCGAGAACATCGCGGGTCTTGGAACTGTCGGGCCCGGCTATTTTGTTGTGCGGCCCGGGTTGTTGCGGCCAGTTCCATCCATGGGCGGGTGGGCGCAGTTGGCCTGGCTGGCGACTCCCAAACTGACGTTTCATCTGATCGCCGGTCAGCACAACAACCAGGCGTCGGAAGTTTACCAGGGACTGATTTACAAAAATCAAGGCTATGCCGCCAATCTGGTGTATCGTCTCGCTCCAAACGTGCTATTCAGCTTGGAGGGCATGCAACTGCGCACGTCGTACGTCGACCGGGGAACGAGGTTGAACAATCATTATGATCTGGGCGTGGCCTACCTTTTTTGAGGACCGACTCCCTTACGGTCGCGGCTCAGTTTTTATTGACCGACTCCCTTACGGTCGCGGCTCAGTTTTTATTGACCGACTCCCTCACGGTCGCGGATCAGTGGGCGCTTGCGTTCGCCGGTGGGGGACCAACGGGGTTGTGTCGGCCCTTCTGTCAGCCGTCCTGGGCACGCCTCTCTGCGCCGCATCGGTGATGGGGCGCGTGGAGTTGACGGATTCCCGCATCGCTTCGGTCCGCAAGAGCCGCGACTACTCCGGCGTGGTGGTGTGGCTTTTGCCAGCCGCCGGTAACGAGACGGCGCGCTCGGGCGGCAAACACGCCCGTCTGATCCAAAAGGACAAAACGTTCACGCCGCATGTGTTGGCAATCGAGACTGGAACAACAGTCGATTTTCCGAATTACGATCCGATCTTCCACAATGCGTTTTCGAATTTCAGCGGCCAATTGTTCGATATCGGCCTATATGCGCCGGGATCCAGCCGCAGCTTCCGTTTTCAGCGCTCCGGCACGGTGCGGATCTTCTGCAATATTCATCCGGCCATGAGCGCCGTCATTCTGGTGGTGGATACGCCTTACTTCGCAGTCAGCCGCGTAGATGGAGCGTTCGAAATCGCCGACGTGACGCCGGGAGAGTATCAACTCAAGCTCTTTCACGAACGCGCCACCGAAAGCGCGCTGCAAGGTTTGGAGCGCAAGGTGCCGGTGGAGCCGGGAAACTTGACGCTGCCGAAGATGGAGATATCGGAAAGCGGCTATTTGCCGGCGCCGCACAAGAACAAATATGGTAAAGATTATCCCAAGACCGTGGAGGACGGCGCGATGTATCCCGGCGCGCCGAATTGATGTTCGGATTTTCACGATTGTCGCTGTTGTGGAAGACGCTGCTTTCCACCTCCATCGCCATCACGCTCCTGTTCGCCGTAACGGTATGGATTGTCCAGCACCATGTGGTGCAGAGCGCGTCGGAGAGCCTGGAGGACGAAGTCCGCGCGAGCTTCCAGGCCTATGAGTCGCTATGGCGCGCGCATGCCGACAAACTCGCGTCCATCAGTTTGATCCTCAGCACGATGTCGGATGTCCGGGCCGCGTTCACCACCGGCGACGAAGCTACCATCCGCGATACCGCCGCGGAGTTGTGGAATCGGGTATCGGAAGAGGATGCGCTATTCCTGGTCACCGATCCGGATGGGGGCGTTATTACCTCGCTGGGCGGCAATCCGCGAATCCGCATGCCGCGCAGCATGCCGCTGGTGCGGGAGGCATCCAAGAGTTTTCCGCGGCCTTGCCAGGGCTTTCTCATGTTGCAAGGACATTTGTATCAGGTGATCGTCACGCCAGTCTACGTGCAATCGGTGGGCGCGCCCGGACTAATCGATGTACTGGTGGCCGGCTACGAAGTGAACAACCTGACGGCAAGGCAGCTCAAGGAAGCTACCGGCGGCAGCGAATTCACGTTTGTCGCCGGTTCGGACGTGGTGGCTACCACGCTGGCCGGCGGAGTATCCAGCGGCATTCTCACGGCGGCGAACCGTTATTCGGAGCGCCCCGGGCGCATCTCCGACGGACGGACCGAATACATGGCGTTGACCACTCCTCTGATGGACGTGCGCGGCCAGCCCATCGGCCGGCTCAGTATTTTTCGTTCGTTTGCAACCGCCGACCAGCGGCTGGAATCGCTGCGCTGGAACATTCTGTTCACCTGGCTGGCGGCGGTGCTGGCCGGCCTGGCGCTGACGTACCTGCTGGCGCGGCGCATTCTAGCCCCGGTGAAGCGGTTGGACCGCGCTGCCGAAGCCATCGCCCGGGGCGACTACGACATTCGCCTGCCGGTGGAGAGCCGCGATGAACTGGGACGGCTGACGGAAACGTTCAACAACATGTGCGGCTCCATCCAAAGCGCGCGGCGGGAGCTGATTCAAAAGGAGCAGATCGCGACCATTGGCAGGCTGTCTACGTCGATCGTGCACGATTTGCGAAATCCCCTGGCGGCCATCTACGGCGGCGCCGAGATGCTGGTAGATTCCGATTTGCCCGCGCCGCAAGTGAAGCGGCTGGCGCAGAATATTTATCGCGCTTCGCGGCGCATCCAGGAACTGCTGCAGGATCTGGCGAACGTTTCACGGCGCAAGCAGAAGGCGGTGGAAGTGTGCCGGCTGCGGGACGTGATCGGCGCGGCGTGGGACATCATGGCTCCGGCGGCGGAGACGCAAGCGGTGACTGTGTCTCTCAATGTGCCCGAGGAAATTGAGATCCCGCTGGAGCGATCGCGCATGGAGCGCGTGTTTGTCAATCTGTTCAGCAACTCGCTGGACGCGATGCCGGATGGCGGACGCATCGAGATTATAGCCCGGCGCGACGAATCGATGGTGCTGGTGGAAGTGGGCGACACGGGGCCGGGGATCTCCACCGAGGTTCGCGCTTCGCTATTCCAGCCGTTTCATTCCAGTAAACGCAATGGACTTGGTTTGGGGCTGGCGTTGTCGCGCCAGACGGTGCTCGACCATGGCGGGGACATGTGGGCGGACGGCGACGGCTCCAGCGGGGCTCGCATTTGTCTGCGGTTGTAGGATAGCGAGCTTTGTTTAAGGTCCGAGACGGCCGCTTGCTCACGCGCGCGGCTCGGTAGGTTTCGCGCGTTACAGAGGCGCGACCGTAAAAGAAGCAGTGAAACATGTCGCGTACACACGAGTGTGTACGCGGCACGCAGGAGTGCGTGCGCCACGGGTTTGGCAAGTACATTCCATGGGTGGGAGATAGTGGAAGACACAGCCTGCTAGCTTTTCCAATTCAGCGAGCATACGCAACGGCTGCAAACCGCGTTGGTCGAAACATCCAGATTGCGGCGAAAGCGGACGGCCTCCAGTCCGTTCAGCGCTTCTAAGAGCGATGCGCCGTGGCTGACTGCGCCAATGGGAGGATGGAAAAAGCAAGGGCGCACTGTCCCATCACTTTCGAGAACGGCCGAGACCCAGGGTGCGTTGCAGCGCGGAGCAAACGGGGCGCGAAGGCCGAGTTGCGCTTTAAAGCGATCGACGATGCGGCGTAACTTCTCCGGTGTTTCGAGGACGAAGCGGCCGCATTCTCCGGAAGCAATGAGCGCTTCGACTTCGGCTTCGAGTTCGGGAATCTTGCCAGGGGCCAGCGCTACCTGGTTCTGACGTTCGGGACTCCAAGCGCCTGGGCGGTTGAATGCTTCCGACGAGACGTCGGCCGCGAGGAATGAGAGAGACTTCAGGCCCAGATGGCGGGCGGCTGCTACGGTAGCCAGCAAATGGGTGCAGTTGCGGCTTTGGACGGTGCAGCGGCCCGACACAGGGAAATCAGGATTTATTCGATGCAAAGCGGCTAAGCCCCTGGCCAAAAAATGGAATGCGCCCGGCACGCGGCGGATCGCGTCGTGGATTTCTTGCGGGCCGTCCAGCGAAACAATGACATCGTCTATCCATTCCTCGATTTGATTCGCGTGGCGCTCGATCAGTAGTCCGGTGCTCAACAGCGTGGTGCGAATCTTGCGCTCGCGCAGGAATTGGCACAAGCGAAAAAGGTCGGAGTGCATGAGCGGCTCTCCGCCCGAAAATACGACCCATTCCACGCGCAACCGCGCAATATCTTCGCCATGCCTCTCCAATTCAGCGGCCCCGATTTCCTGAGTCGAATCCGTTTTCCAGATGTCGCACATCACGCAGCGGCAGTTGCAGCGGCTATGCGGATACAGAATCAGCACGGGCAACGTATCGAGAACCGGATTCACGTTCGCACCGGCCTTCCCGCAAGCTGGAAGTTGGGACCCAGGACCGCTTCGGGAGCGGCGCGCAGCAAAGCAACGTTCGCGTTGACGAGCCAACTGCCGCGGCCTTCCAGTTCGATCTTCTGCAAGTGGCGCGTGAGCATGGGATCGATTCGCGCGGCAAGATCCTGGGCGACCAGTTGGATTCTGCCTCCGAGAATTACTAATGCCGGGACGAATTCCTGCAGCCCTTCCGCGGGAGTCTGGCCGCGATCGGACACCGCCAGCAGATCGGCAACGCCGTGCTCGCGAATTTCACCTTCGCCCCGGTTCAAACGAAGAATGCGCGCGGCCTGGGTGGTCACCATCGGGTAGATGTCTTCCGCGGATAAGCAGCCCGCTTGGAGCGCCACTCTGAGTTCGCTCGCCAGATCACCGTGGCAGGTGAGCGCGGAATCCGTTCCCAGACAAATCGGCAGCGCCGAACCCAATACTTCCGGCCGCAGCGTTTGAGACAGCGTGAAGAGATTTGAGCTGGGGCACCAGACCAGAGAGGCGCGCCGCCGCAGGAGAATTTCAAGCGAATCGCAGTGGATCCCAACGCCGTGAATCAGAACTGTGCGGGCGCTCAAAATTCCCAATCGCTCCAGCTCCTGGATCTCGGCGGCGGCACTCGGGCCGGTTCCTTCGGCGGCGTGGATCAGGAAAGGCCAGCGCTTCGGAACAGCGCGATAGCGGCCGACGAGATCGGATGAAAAGTGGAGCGAATGATCCCATCCAAATCGCTTGACCACGCGGACCGGAAAGCCGTTCTCAAAAGCCGCGGCGTCGTAAGGGTTGTGATGCGCGACGGTGGTTACGCCGCTTAACAGGTTTTTCAACCCGCCCCACGCCAGGCGCACCGCTTTGGGAATCGCCAGGTGCTCTTTCAGGGGCGAGCGATCCGGATGGTAGATGTCCGCGGCCCAAGCCTCCGCATTTGGATAAGGGCCACAGCCGAGACGGGGGAACAGATTGAATTCCAGATGATCGTGGCAGTTGATCAGGCCGGGCAGGATCAGATGGCCGCTGAGATCCAATTCAGGGCCGCGACCGTTGGAGCTTCCAAGCCGGTGAACGCGTCCGCGCCGGATTTCGAGATCGATGCGCTCGGCGGACATAGCGCCGAGCGCCACTCTTGCGCCCGTTAACTTTTGAGGAACACGCGCAAAACGGAGTGCGGAGCGGGCCAGTTCCTGGCATCCTTGGTGGTGCGCGCCGCACCCTTCGCGCTTCACGATTTGATCCACGACATACCCAGTAGCGCGGGGAGATGGCTCAATTCGGGGAACAACGAATCTTTGCCGGCCGCGCGGATGATCTCGCGCTCCGGTTCAGCGAAGCTCGCATCGAGCCGCCAGTCGAGCGTCAGGCCGGCGGATTGGGCCGCATCTTCCCAACTTTCGATCAAATGGCGATGATGATCGATCTCAACCACCTGCCCGTTCGATCGAAAAGACCGCGTCCAACCCGCGGCGAGCGCGCAGGGGTGCAGATCGGTGACCACGACGCGCCCGCCTTTCCGCGACACCCTGGCCATTTCGGCGATCGCCGGACGAGGCGAGGCGAGATAGCCCAGTGCAAATGAGCAGATGGCGAGATCCACCGCGCCATCGGCGACCGGAACGTGGCAGGCATCGGCGAGACTGAGGCGGCCGGCAAGGCCCGGCTTGCGCGACGCTTCGAGCACCATCTCCGCACAGAAATCGATTCCTAGAACTCCCGCGCCCTGCTGCTGAGCCCACAGCATCCAGCGGCCGGTCCCACAGGCGATGTCCAGAACACGGGAGGCTTCGAGCGGAGTCAACAGCTCAAGGAGCAGACGGGTCTCGAGCGCCAATAATGGATTTGGTCCGGTATCGTAACTGGCCGCCCACTTGCGATGGCCTTCTAAAGGCGACACGTGCATTTAAAGACTCTCTAAACGCGGCTTTCGCAAGGACACCAACCGCTGCGCCCATTGCAACTCAAGCGGAAATCCGTAAACGCCCAGCGCATAGCGCCACAGGCTGAGAGAGCGCAGCATATTGCGGCCCCACCTCGGCAGGTGAATATCCTGGACGGTGGGCCAGCGCGAGTTGACAACCAGCTCGAAATTGTCGATCCGTTCTTTGACGGATCGGGGCAGCCAGGGGAGGTTCGGATCGTGCCGCACGGTGAAGTTGTACCAGCGCTCACTAGCCCATTCATCCGGCGTCCGGGGAAATTCGATTTTGCCTTCCAGATCGCCGTACATGCCGTCGGGATGCGGAGTGGGAATGTAATGCTGAACGATGATCTCAGCCGCGGGATTCAGCTTTTTGATGTGGCGGATGAATTGAATAGTGTCGCGCGTGTCACCCTCCGGATCCGCCGGATTTCCAAATACAAAAGAAAACTCCGGGACGATATCGAACTTGCGAATGCGCGCCGCGAGTTCCAGGGTTTGCGAACTGGTGATGCGCTTGTTCATCTGCGCGAGCACTTTGTCGGACCCGGATTCCGCGCCGAAGAAGATCATTGTTGCGCCCGAACGGCGCAGCGCGCGCATGGTCTGGTCCGAATAGCGGTGCATGGCATCGACGCGGCCCTCCGCCCACCAGCGCAACCTTAAGGGCGTGAGGCGCTCCGCCTGTTCGAGAGCGTGACTCTCGCTGAGAAAGAAATTATTGTCATAAAACTGCACGGAATCGATCTGATATTCGCGTTGGAGATGCGTGAGGATGGCGGCGGTGCGCTCGGGACCTTCCATCTTCTGACGGCCCTGGTGAACCGGAACCACTCCGCAGAACTTGCAACGGAATGGACACCCGATGCTGGCGTGATGGACAGCGGTGCGGCGGCCGAGAAAAGTAGGAAGGATATATTCTTCGGGATTGGCCAAGCGATGATATGGCGGCCAGGGAAAATCGTCGGGAGAACGCAAGGGCCGGTCGGAATTGTGGACGCGGAGTCCGAAGTCGTCTTTGTACGAGAGGCCACGAATGCCGCCAAATTTCCGCGTGCCGCGCAACGCCGCCAGCAGTTCAAGAAACGTGTCCTCGCCCTGACCCCGAATGGCGAAATCCACGTAAGGCGCATTGAGCGTGGCGTCGGCGTAGAGCGACGGAAAATACCCGCCCCAAACCACCGGAACTCGCGGATATTTCCGGCGAAAGTCGCGGCATAAAGGAACGGCGGCGGCCATTTGCGGACCGGGCATTACGGAGACGGCCAGCATCTCCGCGCCCGTTTCGCGCATGATGCGGTCCAGCGTCCGATCCGGCTGAGGGTCGACATTGCCGTCCACGATGACGTATTCTTCTTTCCCCTCGAGAACGGCGGCAATCGCCAAGGCCGCCAGGGGAAAGCGGCGATTTTTTGGCTGGGTGGCGCGGGGATGCAAGATGATAATCATGGTTCAGGCAAAAACTCCGTCCAGAATCCAGAAGCGCGATGGAGGGCGCCGGCTGAGCAGACTGGCCTTCCAGGGGCGCCACCACCACTTCCATCCATACCAAGGGCGATGCACGCTCCACTGAATATTCAGCTCGGCCGCTAACGCGGCGATGGTCTGTTCGTCGAAATATTCCAGGCTAGGCATGGTGTCCGAGCGGAGACCATAGCGCTTCTCAAATTCGTTGTGGCGCTCCGCGCGCATCTTCTCGCCGTGTTCACGGAGGCGATAAACCGGCGAATCGACGATTACGAAATGTCCGGCAGGGCGAAGGCAGCGCCGCAGTTCGCGCAGGGTTCGGCGATAATCGGTTGAGTAATGCATGGAAGCGTTGTAAATTGCCAGGTCGAAGCTTGACGAGCGGAAGGGCAGATGGTCAAACTCTGCTTCGACGCGTGGAAATGGTTGGCCGTAATGGCGCGCGGCGTTTAAGCCATCGAACGGGTCCGTAAAGATATCGAGCGCAACGGGTCCGTGCTTCCTCAGGGCAAGGCGATAAGACATCCAGCAGTTCCCGGCGCCCAGATCCAACACATCAAGGGCGCGGCCGGTATTTCGCTCTATTTCGGATAGGATCTTGTCTTCAAAATAGCGATAACTTTTGCCGCGAATGGCCCATTGCGCCGAATTTCTTCCGCTTAAGTCCCGGTACGGCAGCGCCCGATAATATGCGGGCTCCATGCCACCGCGGCCTTCGGCGCGGCGGATGGCGCGGTAGTCTTCAAGAAATTTGTGTCTCGCGCTGGCTGCCATCATGACGGCTTCCGGACGAAAATGAACAGACGGTGGTCCGACAAGCCGCGCAGCAGAGGCCAATGGGCTACGAGCCGATCATAGGCATCCAGCTTATGCAGCAAGCCGGCGGACAATCCAGTGACGTAGGACGGCGGAACGCACAAGCCAATAGCGCGCCAGTTCACGAGCGTGAACCGAGCGCGGAAGGCAGCTTCCAGGGCCTTCCTGGAAGGATAGTAAACGCGAACGACTAGCGAGGATCGAGCGCTCCCGCGCCAGCGGCGAAAGGCTTTGGCCGGCTGTAGATGCAATAAAGCCCAGGCAGTTTCCCAGGCGCAGAAGCCGCCGATAAGGCACAGCGCCAGGTATCCGCCGGGGCGAACCAGACGGGCGAGCGGCTCGCGAAGCAAATCGAGATCCTGCACGCAATTGAGTGCGCCGAAGTTGGAAAGGACTGCGTCGAAGCTTTCGTTCAGGAGGCCGCAGTTTTCGATGGGAAGGACCTGGGCGTCCACTCCGCGACCGCGGGCGATTTTCACCATCTCGCCGGATGCGTCGATCGCACGGACGCGAATTCCGGCTTGCATCAGACGCAGCGCGTCTTCTCCGGTGCCGCAGCCCAGGTCGAGGACCGTCTGCCCCGGTTGAAATAACGCGCCTATCTGCCGCCATACAGCTTCGCGCTGCTGATGCCCCACCGGCG